>JAABUK010001865.1_pt1 | contig 39295 bp, 44 predicted proteins | sample 5559141 | NCBI WGS metagenome assembly JAABUK01 (sample SAMN10711869, study PRJNA513367) | rock metagenome | isolation source: Antarctica rocks | place: Antarctica: Victoria Land, Pudding Butte nord | collected 2016-01-03 | reverse complement strand
GATACGTGGGTTCATAGGTAGGGCATGTATGTTGTTGTTGGTTTCTTGTGGGAGGACCGCTTCTCGATTTGGGAGGGAGGTCTGTCTTTTCTGCGTGGATATGTAGAAGGCGGTGGTATGTTGGGATCTTTTATTGGAGAATCAATTTATCAGTTAATTAATGGGTTGAATTGTTGATCGATCAATCTTTCTGATTATAATGCTCCCGAATCTTTTAAAGTGAAGGAGACTTTTGTGATTTTACTCGCATGCTCATTCATTCATTCGTAAGATGCTCTGGCTCGACCATCGGTAACTGGGTATAAAAGGGGCTCTGTGGCTGGTTCGATCTTTCGTGATTTTCCTCGCAAGTTCATTCATTCGTAAGACGCTCAGGCTAGACCATTGGCAACTGGGTATAAAAGGGGCTGTGTGTGTGGCTGATTCGATATTAGGATATGCTTTTTCTTTCGCTTGAGTTGCTGTGTCATCTGCATCAGTCTCTATGCCCGCGATGTGCGCCCACCAAGTCTAAGTTTTGGCACCTTCTTCTGTGCAGGAGGAGCCGCTAGGCGGCGCTTCTTCTGTGGATTCATTGCCCGAGTTGTACCAGCCATCTCTTTCTCTTTCTCGCCCTCTTCGACTTCGTATTCTGGTAATGGGCGCTTGCCGCCTAGGGGAGCTGTGAGAGGAAGTTTTACGATGAGTATCTTGGGGCGATGTCCCTTGGGATTGAGCGACGCCTTGACGTCCGCACTGTTTTCGGCTTGGTCTTCCGGCAACAGGCGCTTGTCGCTCAAGGGAGATTTGAAAGGGAATTTCAGGATGAGTTTCTTGGGGCGATGGCCATTGGCATTGAGGGACGTGTTGACGTCCATACTGTCGCTCTTCTCCTGCACTGCCCCTGTCCACGCCTGTTAGCCCAGCTGCCACATACCAATCCCCTGCTCCGGATGTGTTAAACTTATCAACTGCCCCTTTCTTCTCAAGGCTTTTACTATCGGTGAGCGGAGTGATCTTTCTGCCGCCAGGACGACTACTCAGGCCCTGCCTATCTCGTATTTGAACTATTGACCGCCCTAAACCTAGCGAGAGGCGCGATCTGCGGCGTAGTCGCCGCTCCAATATGTTGCGCCACGCCCCGGGCTTGTTCATCAGCCTTTGGATAGCTCGCCTCCTCCCGTCGTCTAAAAGTTTTTGTAAATGCTTTCCGGTATCTCGGCGCCGCTGTTCGAGGGCAATTTTGAGCGCATCGGCTGGTGGAAAGGGGGTGTCTTCGGAGACACGCGCCGGTCCTTGCGATGAGGCCGTAAGTGAAGTTTGGAAATTGTAGTATTGCTTTGAAGGTGACGGAAGTTTCTTTTCAAAGTATGTCTCGTCGGGCATATCGTTCTCAATAAGGGTACTCGGGGAGGACGGGGCTTGGACCATGTCTGGGCTGGCGTGCCGCACACGCATGGTCAATCGACTTTCTGGTTTGCTCCTTCCTGGTGATCTTTTCAACATCATGTAAGAATGATCTTGAAGTCAGGCGGGGCACGCGTGTTGCAGACGTGCCAAGCCGGGCAAGTCGGCTTTGAGCCTCTTCCGGTTAGCAATGCTGACTAAGCGAGCTTGGTGGTCGTTTCACCCGGCTTGGCACGTTTCAGGTTCTGATGCTTCCGTAGATCGGGGCCCCCGTCGCCAAAGCTCGCTGGGGTCCTTCACGCCTGTTCCCTGCCCTATAATGAACATATTAAAGTAACGACTAGATTCTTACAATTAGTCTACACAGAGAAAATATGTAGATGCGATGTGTAGGTGAGATGGGTAGACGCGATATGTAGGCGACATCTGTAGACCTGAGTAGACGAGATATGTAGGGGTTTGGGACAGACATTGATTGTGAAAGCGTAGAAGCTCGTGATAGTATGGAAGGTGATTTTAAATTGCTGGTAGGCAATGGGTTATATACCTCCGTTGCGATATGTTGTGGTCTGAAAGCTTTCGCAGTGGATTTGGGAAGCCCATCACTTTTACGTGAACATGGAGGAGTTTGATACATTGGCATCTTTTAGTGGAAATTAATCGATCAATCTATCCCCTCATGATGCTCCCCAACCCTCAAAGTCCTGCCATCTCGTGTGCTTCTCCTCGCAAGCTCGATCAGTCGTATGACGTCTCTTGGGCCCTGGGGCTTGACCGGTACATCGCATTCCCCTGCCAGAGCTTTCGCGAATTGAGTGTAAAAGGCGCTGTATGTGGTGGGTTCGATGTTGGGACATACTTCCCTCTCGGGCTGTCGTTTCACGATAGATGTGAGAGTGCCGGCACGCTCCTCTGGTTCAATGCCGAAGCCGGGCTCTCCTGGCTTCTTGCCTGCTTTCAACTGGTCTTCCTGGCAGTCAAGGTGGAACTGCGGGAACATAAGAAATAGTAGGTAATGATGACGCACATGCTAGGACTGACCTTCTTGTAACTCCCCTTCTCGCCTCTGACCCAAAAACGTAGCTGCTCAACCTCCGGACTCACAACCCCAGCTTTCACCGTCGCGAGCAGCCCTGTGGACTCGTAATGCAACAATATGGTACAAGAATCCTCGACGTTCTCAGGATTGTGCTCCCTTTGAGATCCAACAAAGCCTGTGATTTTATCTGGAAGTCCAAACGATACCACCACCTGGTCTATTAGATGGGTGCCCAAATCGTACGCAGCGCCTCCGCCAGGCAGGGGTTTTGCTTTCCAAGTGGAGGACGCGGCGGGTGCTTCTGGCCGATGACGGTCGAAATGAGTCTCGAAGTCCACCACACGGCCCAGCTTGCCATCCTTTAATAGCGCCGAGAGTGTAAGGAAGTCCGTGTCCCATCTCCTGTTTTGATACACCGTCAACAGTCTGTCGTGCTTTTGTGCAATCTCGACAAGCTCCTCCGCTTCTTTGGACGTTGGTGTGAAGGGCTTTTCAACAATAACATGCTTGCCGTGCTCTAGTGCCAATTTGCACAATTCGAAATGGCTCGTTGGGACTGTGGTAATGACTACGACATCAATGGCTGGGTCTCTGACCATTTCCTCGCTGGAGCTGTAGGCTTTGATTCCCAGGTGGTCCTTTCGGGCGTCATTGTCAGGGGTGGGATGGCGCTGGACTATAGAGTGAAGGTTGAAGGCTGGAACAACAGTAATCAATGGTATCTAGTGGTTATCAGGTCAAGAAGATCATGATGCCTTGAGGGTTGCATACATGAAAGACTTTGGCGGACATGCCGTAGCCGATGACAGCGACATTGTAGGTTCTGGATACCATTGCGGGCAATAATCCAGCCGGCAGGCAGGCGATGAAGTAGGAAGAACCATGTTTGCCATCGGTACCATATTAGGGACCTGCTGCGAAGATGAGAATCTCAATAGGCTCGGCGGGGCACGGCGAGGTTTCCGGTAGTTCTAATTTGCTACGGCAGGCTCTAATTGCAAAGATGCACTGTTTTCTAGTCCTTCGCGCCTGGAACCCTTCCTCTGTCTATATTGTCAACATCTAATCCCACGAGTACTCCGCCCAGGGAGCGTAAAACGCATAAGATCCATTGTTTTCGCTAACGAGCATGCGGCCTTATTCTTTCACGAAAGTAACTCCATCCCCTTCCCATTTTCGACATTCCAGGTCCACACGCGCTCAGACTGCAGGCTGGGACCTCACATCAGACTCTGGAAATCCATTCTGGTGCGTACATGTTTGGACTTCCTGTTCCCCGATACATCTTGTAATCTCAATCCCATCCTGGAAGAGTCAGCCACGCTGCCCTGCATATCATTAGAGGCCCAAGCTTACCGGCACACCCGTGGGCTCATAGCTGTCCACTAGCTTGCTCTCATATATCAGATTTGGGTTGCCTTTCACATCCGTACTCAACTTCTCCTCCCCTTCACGCTCCTTGTATTGGTCCTTGTATCGATCACCGAAACCATCTGTATCGGTCCCGTTGTTCGCGCCTGCGCCATACCGTTCGATCTTTTGCTTGACGCTACTCCTGACGTATTCTAGGTATGGAGGGTTGCCTGGCTTGATGACATTATCGGCAGCCAGCACCGTGCCTGCAGTCACTAATCCGAGATGCTCGCAGAGCTTGAGATCGCTAGTATACGCTGGCTTGTAATGGTCGAGGAACATCAGGTCAATATGTCGAATCTCCCCACTGGCATGCAACCTTCTGATGGAATCTGCACTCGATCCAACGACAACCTTGACGACGTCACTCAAGCCTGCCAGATCCACAAGAGACATGATGACAGCCGCGAATTCTGGATTTCTCTCCAAACTGTAATATCGTTTTCCACCAGCTTTTCGAACGGCTTCTCCAAACAGTATACAAGAGTATCTGCGTGGGCATCAGTCCCTGCATCGGAACTAGCTTTTTTGGGCGGAGATGGTCATACCCGACGTATCCACCGAGCTCGACCATGACCAGTGGCTTATGCTCTGCGATCAGGTTGGCGACAATCTTCCCCTTGTCGTCACCCACGTTCATCAAATACTTCTGCGTGCGCCCATAGTCGTCAATTGCCTTTAGGACACCGTTCGGGGAGCCCCTGATCTTGTCTATGGAAGGATGGCTGTATACGGAATGCAGCAACTCGACCTCTCGGCCGTCATCGAACTAGTGAGAGAGGGTCAGATCAGGTGAGGGTGTAGGTGCATGAGTTGGCTCACAAAGGCCGTTCCCTCCTCTTCTTGTGCTTGGTATGCTTTGCTTTCATCAAAGCCGTTGCTTCCATTTTGCTTTTTCATTGTTGGTTCAGGCATTTCTCCAAGAATAGTGTTGCAATTCCAGTTGCTGTCCGTCTGGGGGATTCCATTCGACGCCGAATGACGGACGTCGGCGAAAGGAGCGCCGGATGCTCCGGACTCATCCCCTTTGTCCGGCTGTAGTGATGACGACCTTGTCCACCAAATATCGCACTCAAACGCTTCGACATTCGACAAGGTACGTACAGGGTATGGTGCGCAAGATGGTGCGCAAGATGGCGTGGGGTGAACTACCACTCTTTTCTCTTGAACACCTGAACCCCTCAATTAGCTTTCCCTCCACCGAATTCAAAAGCCAGACTACTTTGTGGGTAATGCGCGCATCGGGCAACTCCAGGCTACCAGCATCAGTCTCTGCACGGGTAGCAGCCAGCTGTCAGTTCGACTTTTCGACTCTTTCCGCAAACGCCGGAAGCCGACTGTCACAAGAGCTGCTTGATTGTCTTGATTGAGCGCATCTCTATGCCCGACCTTCCGAAGGGCACCGCCCCAGAGGGTAATGTGTGGACGATAAGTTTCGACCGCAGTGCTACCCAAGGTAGCACGGAGGCTTGTTTCATGGATCAAGGTTTGCCTTACGGTCCAACTCAATCTACCCGGGATCTGGTTCCTCGAACAGGGACGGGTATCTGGCTTTGCGTTGCGGGGCCTCCCCTGCAAGAATGACATGCTTGCGAGAATTCTCTTATTATGATGTCAATACGCATATCATCACGATAAAGTACTTTGTCTTCTAAGCGAAGCGCCCTTGTCGCAAAGTAGAGAGTCTACCACAATGGCGTCTCAAACAAGACTGGAGAGTGGATCCGCTTCCACCTTGCTTTGGACGGACTTTCCCCCTGCCGCCTTACTTTCCTCCAACGCGATGAGTATAGTACATCATGATTGTCGATGATTTTCGATTTCCCCATACCACGTCGTCTATGTGCGTCAGAGAGCATCAGACTAGTTCCAATGCAGCAGTTGTCCTGCTCTGACGTTCGCGTACTACTTCGCCGGGCCTCAAAATACCCGCGTCTACTTGCTCGGAACTTGAGAGTAGGCCCTATCAAAAGCTCACGCTCTTTCTTTTTCTAGCTTTGAGAGCACAGCCTTTACCAATGCCTTGACGTGATCCATCCACTTGGCATGGCGCTCCACCAGAACCTTGTTGGGTGGATATTAGCTGCAGCCGTGACATGGTACGTCAGGGAGAGCCCGCTTGGGCCAGGGCTTTATGTACCATCTCCGTCCCACTTTCTATTTTCCTTAGAGGACCAAACATTCTAGACTGCATTGACAATTCAACACGTCGCAGATATTCTTACACCTTCAACATGTCTGACTTCACTGCCTCGGTCTTGGAGACCAAGAATGGTTTCCACGTGGACGGATATGAGAAGATCTCTTACGACTTCACTTTCCTCGACGGCGTCTTCAACCCGGAGAACCCACAGCTGGCCGAGTGCTACAAAGTCTGGGGCCGAGTCTTGGCCGTCACGGACTTGAATGTCTACAATGTGTACGGAGGGCAGATTGAGAAGTACTTTGAGCACCACGGGCTCGAGCTCAAGGTCCACAAGACCAAGATCGGTGAGAAGGCAAAGACGATCCCCACCTTCCTGAGCATTGTGGATTCCATGACGGAGTTTGGAATCTATCGCAAGGTACTCGCAATTCTCTCGTTTCACCCCTATATGCTATCCTGACAGCCATATTCACTGACCGTGACAGGAGCCGGTTTTGGTCGTTGGAGGAGGCCTCGTGACTGATGTTGCTGGGTAATAAAGCTGCCATTGCCAGAGATTATATCAAGGCACTCTCCCATCAATCTCCTAATGGTTGTCCCCCGTCAGACTGGAGCTAACCTTGTTTGTCCTTCTAGATTCGCTTGTGCCGCTTACCGAAGAAACACCAACTTCATCCGCGTCCCGACCACTGTCATTGGCTTGATAGACGCATCGGTGTCGATCAAGGTCGCGGTCAACTATGGCAACTACAAAAACCGTCTGGGTGCCTATCATGCGCCCATGCACACCTTCCTTGACTTCACCTTCCTACGTACCCTACCAACTGCACAGATCAGAAACGGCTTTGCGGAGTTGATCAAGATCTCGACCTGCTCCCACCTTGATACTTTCAACCTACTCGACAAATATTGCGAAGAGCTCATCGAGACCGGGTTTGGAAGGACCGATGGCGCTCGAAAGGAAGTCCGTGATGCTGCGGATCGAATCAACAAGGAGGGCATCCATGAGATGTTGAAGCTGGAAACCCCCAATCTCCACGAGATTGGACTGGATCGAGTCATTGCATATGGCCACACGTACGTTCGCATCCAGGCCCTGTCGACTTGATACAAGCTAATCAGCGCACAGTTGGTCCCCGATGCATGAGCTTGTCCCAGAGACACCTCTACGTCACGGACACGCCATTTCCATCGACATGGCATATTCAGCCACCCTCGCCAACAGCCGCAAGCTGATTACCGATGCTGAGCATCGTCGCATTCTCGATCTCTTCTCTCGGGCTGGACTGTCGATGGACCACGCTCAATTTGATGAGGACATCTTGGACAAGGGCACAGCAGCCATTCTCAAAACCAGAGACGGCAAGCTCCGAGCAGCAGTTCCCAACCCAATTGGGTCTTGCACCTTCCTCAACGATGTTGATGCTAAGGAGCTGAATGCGGCGCTGCGCAGACACAAGCAGATCATGAAGGGTTATCCACGCAACGGCGAAGGGCTTGAGGCATTTGTCGATTCCAGCGACACAGGCTACACCGATAACAACAAGCCCGAGGTCAAGGCCCTCGAGACTGCCGCCGCAAAAGCAGGCAGCCTCAATGGCAACGGTGCCATACATGGAGGAGTCATAGCGAATGGTCATGCCAACGGACATGCCAATGGACATGCCAACGGTCATGCCAATGGATACGCCAATGGACACGCCAATGGTACCAATGGCACCAACGGATCAAAGGTCGCCAATGGAAACGGCTCGATAGATGAAGTGAGCAATGGCACCAATGGATTCACAAATGGCTCTAGAGCATGAAAGGCTTTGCACGTCAGTGACATATGATCCCTACCTCCAATTAAGGAGCTCTTACACCAAAAGTTGGCGGTTATCTTGAGAACTTCTAGGCGGCATATTTAGACAGTGTTTTAGAGAATAGTGTTTTCGAGGATGGTGTTTTGGAGAAGTAACATAATCAATCTAACACGTCCACGTAACCTTGCCGCCAATCAATTGGCTCTATTCTTGCTTCATCCAGCTGTTGTATACACGCCAAACGTGCTTAAGGTTCTAATCCCGAAAGTCAAAGGAAGTTCTCGTATGACGTAGGTCGGACGTGAAAACCCCTTCACTTTCCCCCCAGTTACTCGTGTCGTTCATTTTGTGTAGCAGGAACCTGTTGAGCCGTCCATTATTGCTAAAGCATATATTCTTACATTGACTTATCTATATCATGAGGATTTGTTCTCGCTGACGGTGTCTGCTTGGGCAAATCCCTCCTTGCATGAAACGCCCCCTAAATCTTAGCTTCTCCACGATGCTCACCGGCAGCTCACCCTGGCGCCTTCACCTCGCCCAAAACCTCGGTCTCATTCTCACAAGTCTCTTTTTCCTTCCCCTCTCCAGCTTCCTCCTCCTCCTCAGCTACATCTCCTCCACCTTCCTCAGCAATGAAGCGTCTACACGTCGGCGTATCCGGCGCTCGCCAACCTTCCGCCCAAAAACCATTCTCGTCACAGGCGTGGGCATGACCAAAGGGCTCACACTAGCTCGGACATTCTATCTGGCAGGTCACAATGTCGTTGGCGCAGACTTCCAGACATATGGTATACCAGTCAGCGGTCGCTTCTCCAGAGCTCTCCGCAAATTCTACGCTTTGCCCAAGCCCAACGAGAGCGATGGTGCAGCATTCTACATCAACGCCCTACTCCGTATCGTGCAGCGTGAGAACGTGGACCTTTGGGTCAGCTGCTCCGGTGTCGCCTCCGCCGTGGAAGACGGGCAAGCAGCTGAAGTGCTGGAACGTCGCTCCGACTGCAAGAGCATACAATTCGACGTTGCTACAACGCAAACACTGCACGAGAAACATAGCTTCATTGAACAAACGAGAAGTCTCGGTCTGCCAGTACCCGAAACACACAATGTCACTTCCCGCGCCGCGGTCCACAGAGTGCTGCATGAATCGCCTCGAACGAAAAAGCGCTACATCATGAAGAGTGTAGGTATGGACGATGCCACACGTGGGAACATGACCGTCCTTCCTCGTCGAACGCTCAGCGAAACATACAACCACCTTTCCACCATCCCAATCTCCGATTCGCAACCGTGGGTGCTGCAGCAATACATACCCGGGAGGGAATACTGTACGCACGCGCTCATAATTGACAATACCGTTCGCGCTTTCGTGGCCTGCCCTTCTCTGGAATTACTCATGCATTACGAGGCTCTTCACCCGGATCTACCTCTCAGCAAAGCTATGCTGCGCTTCACTCAGGAGTTCGCCACCAGATATCCCGGAAAGCTAACGGGGCATATGAGCTTCGACTTCTTGATCGAGGAGAGGGTCAGTGAGAAGGGAGCGGAGATGGGATTGGTCCCAATCGAGTGTAATCCAAGAGCACATACGGCAGTGGTCTTGTTCCAAGGCCGAGAAAAAGAGATGGCGGAAGTCTATCTCAGGCCTTGTGAATCTTCGATGAACGGACACGCAGAAGTGACGAACGGACTCGCAGAAGTGATGAACGGGCACACAGAAGCATCGAGACAGGCGCCAGACCCCGTCACTCCCATTCTCCAGCCAGCCAAATACTACTGGATTGGTCATGATCTGGTCACACTCGTCTTGTACCCACTGCTACTTGTGCTACTGCGGAAGATGGCACTACAGGAATTCGAAAAGGATTGCTACAAATTCTTCCAACACCTATTACTATGCAAAGACGGCACGTATGAGCTCTGGGATCCACTGCCATTCTGGTGGCTGTATCATGTCTACTGGCCTGGGCAATTCCTGGCTTGCATTCTGCAGCAGAAGAAATGGAGCCGGATTAATGTCAGCACGGTCAAGATGTTCGGGTGTTGAGATTGATTCCGGGACATAAGCATGAGGGATGAGAGATGCCCGTTGTACATACATCACTGAGAGACGATTGTTAATAAGTATGCCTTTGTGAAGGTTGCGGGAATCGTCCTGTTTCACTCACACGTTTTCACTTTGCGCACCCATATTTCATTACTTCAAGTTTGCGCTTTCTCGGGCCCCTATTTCAATCCTTCTCTAAAGTTCTGCCTCCTTTCTTCCTACATATATATAGCCTCTCTCCTCTTCTTTGACCAAAGACTGTCTGTTTCTTCTACCCTACCACCGTCCACCATCCACCCATGCCATAGACGTAAGTCTCATTGCGGCCCATATGCAAGCACTATTCACGATAGATTTTAAGAAGTACGGATGACTTGGAAAAGAGTGCTTCGACTCTGCGTACGACCGTGGGATTATGAGTCAGGTGCGCATTTCACGAGCCTCAGCTCTTCACTTACGGTTCGAGTCAACATGGTCGCCGGCAATTTCGACCTTTCTGACGAGCAACTTGAATCTATAGCTGCCGACATCATGGAGAAGAATTGGCACAACAGATTTTGAGCGTCGAGTGTGACATTGTGTGCTTCTTGGGAAGAGTGAGATTGTGCCTTGGGATGTCATGCTGATTTGTGCAAGAAAATTTGAAAGGCAAGTGGACGAGGAACCCTGCTACTCATTTCCTTAGCAGACCGAGAACATTGGGATCTCAAGCAAACCGTGTTCTGGAGCGACGACACCAAGGAAGACGATACAAAATGGTACGTCAGCACGATGGACGAGGAATCCACTCAGTTGATCAGGATGGCCGCACACGAAGCGCCGCTACGTCCCGGAGCCACTTGTCCACTTGTCCAATGCGGATGAGTACCAGATCAGGCAAGGACAGCGAGGCCTGCAAATCCTGTGCCAAGAATATTCGATATTTCCCCTTCTGTCATTCAATTGGCTCTCCGATTTCGCGAAAGACAATCCTCAGAGACACTACTCCATCATGACATCGATAACAAAGTGCTGAGACTTCAAGATCCTTGAGTTCGAACTCCTCGAACTGAGTTCAACATGGCTGTGTTCATACACAACTGAGGATATGTTGATGAAATATGCAGCATTCAGGAGTTGGATTATAGAGCTGTCGGTCAAGTATCTCATCATTCTGTTTTCAGGATATATGGATGTTCGGCCTTGAACGATAGTGTGATGTTGAGTTATTATTGATGTACTTTGGTGACCTTGGTTTCACTGTTTCTGGATTTTGTTTGTGACATTAGTTTTATTCGGAAGTACAGTTGATGATTGTGGATCAGGCATCGAGATACTGCTTCTCAGAATGCGTGTGTCACTACGACTGAGCGGAGAGAACGAAAGAATCTCTGGAAATCTGGAACTGTTATTTAGAACCAGCATACTAGTGGACAAATTAGGACACAGAAGCAAATGGTTTCCAGCCAGGTGCAGATGGATCCAACGCAGAAAAGGCCTATACTTTGCTAAGCCACGGCTATGATAACTCTGCTCGGCACACCAACCATCCTGCACCTCCTGTCGAGATGCGATCTCTCCTGCCACGGGATGTAGCTCAGATCACAGACGTAGTCTTTCGCTGAGTTCTTGATCGACAGAAACGAATTTTGGAAAATCTGGAGCTGTTATTGAGAATCAACATACTAATGTACAAATGATGACACAAAAGCAGATGGTTCCCAGCCCGACGCAGACGCGGCCAACGCAAAGCAGGCCTCATCTTTGCTAAGCCACGGCCATGATAACTCTACCGGGCACATTGGGCGTCCTGCACCTCCTGCTGAGATGTAATCTGTTCTGCCACGGGATCCGGCTTAGATCAGAGATCCACAATCTTCCGCCTTCTCAACTTCGGACACAAAGGTCCAAATTTCACCTCCGGTCCTCTCAATCACATACCAAATCATCATTGCACCCCACTCGAATCGCGAGGCTCTCTGACTATAATGCCATCGAATTCGGAATCTGGCAGACTACCGACAGCTTTGTGTTTCACATCATGTGGTAATCTTCGTCAATCGATCGTTACGCTACATTGAGCAAATGCTGGTTGTGTGGTATGTAATGACAAAAGTGCATCGTTATGACCTGCCGCTTCCAGAAGCGAAGCGATGGTTTTGATTGATATATCAGCAAAGACATGGCAACGGAAGAAACACTTGCGTGGTCTTTTTAGCGTCTGGAATCGTGGACTGTATGCTTCGTATAGGTCGGGGTGAAGTCGACGTCGAATTCAAACACAAGCCTGAGAAACAAAGTCACGAGACCAAAATAATCCTCAATAATGCTGACCGGGATACACTTCCTCATCGAATCGATAAGAACAACAGCGAATATACAAGATCTAGCAGTACCAGTCAACATCCATTCATTGAGATACGTAGCGTCTGAGGCAGTAGACTCGGCAATGGAGAATCTCAACACGATGTTTGCGAATTCGAACACCACACCACACCAGTATGTAGTCAAGTCCCGTGACGCCGAGCAATGCATGCAACCTCACCAGCACATCATCGACAGCCCCACAAAGAATCTTTGGTTCAACACCTCTTTGAATTGGGTTTCCATCGCTTCATCTCTGATCGCCATATCTAATATTTTACAGAACATTGCTGACTATCTATGTATAGCACCACTCAGTGCAAAGAGCAAAGCCTGTACGAAGCAAGCCGCATTCGTAAATTTTCTCTACTTTTTTGTGGAAGAGATCGAGAGAAGCGTGGCAGAGCAATGGAGCTGAGATAGGGCATCGATGATCTTTGTGCAATCATGACAACATTCTCCTCTATGGTTTCCTCGCCAAGTCACTGATATTATGTTGTAGACAGGTTCATCTCAATCTTCTGAGTCGGCGTCTTGGAAAAATTGCTGTTGATGAATGCTATTGGACTTCCTCTAGATGTTCCACACGAACTCCGTTGAAGACTTTGGTGTTGTGTTGTCACTCACGTTAAAATTTGAGGCCTTCATATTACTTCGTCCAACTCCCAGCAAGACCTCCAGCTCCGGAAAAAGAGGTCTAAAGAAACCGAGGTCGGCAATATTGGGACGCCAAGAAGCGAAATGGACGAGTTAAAGGAGATGAATAGAAGGCAGCAGGTCTTCAATATACAACTACTGCCACAAATTGGTGATGGGAACAACCTTTACTTCTCCATGGTTCTCACCAAGGCACCTTCCGATTGCGTCGCTATGAGACACGGCAGCAAGAACAGAGACAAACACTAAGCTCCTGCTTTGTAGAAAGAAGGGTTGCAAGCTTCCCGGATAATACTCGGTTTCGTCTCCAGAAAGAATCCCACCTGCAAGCAGCTATGGTAGCGACCTAGTTCCTCTATTTCCAGACCGATGCACGTCAAATGTTCAGAGACTCTTGATCTTTCTTCGTTTTCGATGTGCAGCGACCTCGCATTCTGTTGCCATCCCTCTTCATCTCTCAAAGCCGCTTTCAATTATGCCACTCACAGTGACATGATAAGATGATGCAGAGCTCTGATAGACACAGTACCAGGATCTTCAGCGCCAACTTATTCAAAATCAACACAGGTGGTGGAAGCCTCGTCTTTGAATTCAGAGACTGTTTTGAGATCCTAGGGCACTCGAAAGGTGTGCTGAGAATGTGCAAAGGCGATTTCAGCTACCAAACTCTATGTGCGCTCATTGCTCTAGAAGTTTGCCAGAATGGTGGTTCACTCAAGAAAGAGGGTATGTTTCGATCGAGACCTAATCCCCCAATCGACCGCCTCCCTCCCACTGGCTCAATCAATGGAAGAGCTTACGGTGCATGCGGATATCTGTCCTTCTGGAGAACCTACTCGTCATTTTGAATGTTTCCTCGAGCAAAGAACAATCAACTGAGTCCTAGGACGCTGCGATAATAGAGACCTGCAATTAGCAGTACATCATCATCGCTCTCGAAGACCTAGATCTACAGAGATCTGGATTATGAGCAATGACGACCTCGGACAGCTGTGGCTCCACCTACTATCTTGTTTGCAATCATTACCAGACAAGTCTCCCCTGTGCTTCCTCTTTTTCATCTTTGTGGCAATATCAGTTGCGGCATGGCAGTCCACGCAAATACAGCATAGACAGCGAAGGCGCCTAGATCGACAAGATGACAAAATACAAAAAAAGTGAGGGCAATGAAAAGTTGGAAGCGAATGTGATAGCTCACGAGCTTGCCGTAAAAGAATACACGAGCTTCGATCAAAGATCTCGTTGACTGGACTGATTCAACCAACTACCGACCTCCTACTACAACACTCAGCTATGGAAGACATTCCGATATCCTCGCTTGCGTCCTGGATATTGCAGCGTCCTTCGCTGCCGGCTATTAGTCTATAAATAACATATCGATCACACATCGATTCAGATAACATTGCACGAAGTAACTTATTAAAGAAGTCCAAAGCTTTCGGAAAGAACCCGTGTCCAAATAACATCCAGCCCAACAGTCCTTCGCTAAACTGGTCATCTCTACAACACCTACAGGAGACAACAGTGCCTTACGCGCTCGCAAATTTCAGTCGTAACAATACACCGAGGAAGAGATCATCCAGATCCACCAAACGCTCGCCTTTCTTCTTGCACCTTCGCTGAGACTCTGAACAGCAACATCAATAATCAACATCATTGTTGTCGACCTCCACACGCAAAGAGTCACCTCAATTCCGGTGCGGCAAGATTGAATTCGCATATCCTCTTTCACTCACGGTCGTTCGTAATGATACCGCTTCTTTAAACTAAGGTGACCGCATATTCACGCTTTGATATAGACCACCTGAATCCTCTTGCAACGCGGACAGCGACAGCAGTATCCCACTAAGATCTACGGCGTTAATCGAATCCTAAGTACAACCTCTTTCCATCCTGCACTGTCTGAGCTGTCTCACATGTGTGAATATATATCTAAATTCCTTCACACATCGATGACGAGCATCTAGTTTCTCTTGGAACCCGGATATCGGCAACGATATCCCTACGACCGGCGGCGATCCTATTGCATATGTGAATATATATCTATACAATCACTTACATGGTCTATATACTTCTATTTTAGCGTTTCCACCAATCCGCTCAAAGATCTCTTTCCGAGAATGTCTAATCTCATTCCGATGCATAAAGCCTAGGAGCACTTCCAAGCATCTCCAGCGCTTGCACTCGAAGCCTTCAAAGAATTGCGCCTGGCCCTGAGTAGTTCTACGTCAATTGGCGAGAATGCTGGAAAGCCTAGTCCTCAATCACGAGTAATGAGCGAAGTCGATTGGGCAGTTTCAAAGACTTCCTTAGCGGTGGAAGCAGAGTCAAAGCTAAAACTTCATAGGCTTGTTCAGATCTCTCAGTACCTCTCGTTCTGTTGCTTGAAAGGTCTTGGCCAGACCACCACTGGCAGATGAGGCGAAGCAGTCCCTTCATGCAATACTTGTCTGCATCATTTGGAGTACTACTTCACTGCTCTCCCTCGCGCCCCACCAAAATATTCAGCGAATTTCGATCAGCTATATTTAATACGCCTAAAGTGATCAATTCACAGTCGCCTATACAACTAGATCGACGCTCATCAGAGTCCATCTTAAGATGGCCTCAAAGCTCGCAGTAATGGTCAAGCAATTCTGTACTGAAAAAAGCAAGCCCTACCGCAATGGCTTCGCGCGAACAAATCAACGCCCTACGAGCCCAAACCCATTACCGAAGAAGAAAACGACACTCATTTAGTAGATTGGGCCAGAGTTGGCGCTGACAAGGGCCACATCTGGAGGTTTCCTCGGACTGGGTTTTGTGAAAACAGGCTGTCAGAGGAAAATATTACTACGTTCTTGCCCTGCGGTCAGGAAATCCTCCAAGTTTGGAGATTTACTTCCTCGATATCCACGAGTTCCTGTGACTTAGCTTGTGGGGTGTTCAAGCGATGCTGAGGGAAATGGTTATGATGCTCTTTTTATCAAAGCTGAATCGCAGGTGCGTCAATGATCAATTCTCGTTTTATCAAGATCCCGTGAAGTTTGCATTCTTTATCCCATAGCTCACCACTTGCACCTATCCAAGTTGTGTGCAGAAATTACGCTTGCTCTCAATTTTTAGCCGTTTACGTCAATTGATATTCCAGTCCGAAGAATCGTTGTGTCTTGGAGCGTATGACTATGATTTAGTTAACCATATCACCGGCACTATTGCCGTAGATGTCGACAACGTGAGTGACTCGAGTGTCCAGTGCTTATACTTGCTCCGCTTTTATTATTGCTGTGATGGCGGCCCGTGCAGTCATAACATGAACAACATGGTTGGCCCCTTTCATCGGATTATAAATATATTCATTTTGCCAATCTTCTCTCCTCTATCAAGGCATTCGCTTCAGGGCTCGAGTAGACCTGGGCGGCATGTCTTGGAAGCAACAGAGATATCTTCGGCTATCGAAGCATGCCTCAGCCGACATTGCTGGAAAAAACAATGTCGCTGCTATTTCCACCAGATGTTCCGCTCAGTCCCGTAGTCGACATATTCACTGACCGCGGCAGGACAAAGTCGTGGATATCTATCATCTACAGGCCCTAGCTTCCAGCACACACCACCATGTCAAGCCTTCTCACAACTCCTATAGATACCAGGATCATCTGCTCCGTCAGCCCACCCGGTAGTCTTTGGCTTCAAAGTTCGCCTATCGGCTACACGAGAGCCAGTTCGTCACCTTAATTATATAGGAGACTTATTAAAAGGTTTGGCCTTCGCCATGGCCTGAACTCCCACGACCACACAACACTAGCAAGTCTGGTCAGTCGCAAATTGGCACTTATCTTGCTCGGTCCAACCCTTTTGCAAGATCCCCGAAGATTGATGCTATGAGCGTGAAGGAATGGAGGAATGATCTATCGCTACTCCTCTTGCCTATTGATCCTCCCAGTGAGGGAGGTCTCGGCCCTGGTGTACTTCTCACATAATCTACCGATTTCTCAGACTCCTCTGCGCGCTCTGTTGACAGCACCTTACTACACACAAGGTGAACACTGGCCATTGGAGTCGCAGATTCAAGAGGTGGCATTGCTTTGCCTTAGTGGACTACCTGGACTGGAATACGGCGCGAAATCAAAAGAGGCCAGATCGCGGCACACGTCAGCAACACTGTGGACTGGAAGGTTGAGTGCATCACTGGTACTGGAACCATGACAGGCCACTAGTAGGTAGTCAGGCTTAAAAAGGGTGCTCAAGATCCAGACAGGCTTGTTCCATGGAGATCTGAAGTTCGAAGATCGTTAGGCGTTTTCACAGTGTGGGGACCACATACGGCAGAGGAGAGCAGCCACTATAAGAGCAACGCTACCTTCATACTTCTGTTGAGTTTGAACGGCGATGGTCCGCGCTACCAACTGGCCGGCAGAGTTCACAAGCAAAGGGATCACGGCCGGATATGTTCAAAAGGGATGTCCAGCAAAGACTACCTCAACTCCAAAGCATTACAACATCCCCTTCGGACATTGACACAGAGAATATGTTACTCGATGAGTGTTGACTTACTGTTATAGCACTCACGAGGATTCCGCCTCTCACGCAGCAGCACCGAGACTGAACAATTCACATCAATCCATAGCTTTCTCCGACACAATCTCACAAGGGGTGAAGTAAGTATGTGGTGAATGCCCCTCCTCCACGACCTGCGCCCCCAAACGAAATCTTCGTTCGTCCGATGAGTGGCGCTGGAGCCTTGATAGCATGATAAGCCCAATCATACATACCATATCTATTGACAACGAGCGTGCCGTTGGACTCGAAGACGCCGAAAATCACATTTTGGAGCTGAAAAGCCCTTGACCATCAACCAGTCCTTCTGTCCGGGCCTCTTAGGACGATTGACAAATACCAATCACCGAGCAGATACGACTCAAAAAAAATTCATGTGCGCATTCGAGATCCAGCTCATCTTCTCACTGACTTCACTGAGTGACATTCACAGACATGGCTATCCCTGTGCTTCGTCTACGGACATCGGTCGTCAAAGTTTTCAAACTACATCGCCGTGACAGATCACATGCTCAGACTTTCAACCCGGCTACCACACGCGGAAGTCCATTTCGTTCAACAAAATTCCCGCCTACAACTACAGTCGTCCTACGGCTCAAGTATCGTCTTCATTGATTTGCTGAATTCAATATTGCCGACTCCTGGAATTTTGGGAACACTAGTATCGTGCAATTTCAGAGCAGGGAACTATGTCGATTTTATGAGTGAAGGTTGCGCTGTCCGAGAACAGGTCATGTTTGATCTCATCACAGCTCCCTGAGCAACTCGAAGCACCGTGATATTTCAACGCCATGATCCAGGTGTCCGCAAGGGGATGCCCTTCGTATAGGTTTCTAATCCTATGATCCTATGACAGTACTAGCGAGCATTACAGCGCACAGCTTGAATCAGATTATCATGACAAAGCTCCGCGGAAGAAGCAGAGATCTAAGAACTGGCAAGGCACAAGGCCAACCTCTGTAACTTCAAACTCCGTGACAGCAACCTTCGCAATCGCTCCATGGAGATGTCGATAGCAATGGACGACCCGATCGTGTGTTACACGGGTTTCTATCCCAGTGCATCGAGAAGATATATAGGAGTAACGATGGGAGACCTCAACCACTACTCCTTGAGCTGGTTAGCTAGGTAGATGTTATGCCATACTCAAGAGAACAAGAGAAAGCTTCGCTAGATATATAAGAATTATTTTGTCTATGAGATATCGACGATGATAATCATCACGGTCATCATGCCTACTAGCAAGACATCTCTCATGCCTTTATCTCACTGACAAGACCTTCCTAATCACTACACAGAGATGATTGCGGAATTCATGGCATGTCGGCGAGGTCCATATGACTCGTGTATTCTGGCAGACAAGATTCGAGTAAATCCGTTTGATGTTCGATAGCAGATCACAGAAGACACGGCCTGCGGGAAATTAAAGCCCCTTCGTGTAGCGCTAGAAATAGAGCACTTCGCTAGGGAATTCATTACACAGAGGCGCAACCTGCCACAGTGGTTAAAATTCTGGGGAACCCCCCAAAGCTGTTCAAATTCCGGGGGCACTTATTTCAGGTATAACTTCATTTCCATTTCTATATTCCATCGACGACTTTGGACTTTACCGCAATATGTACCGAAGTCTCTGTGGGATATATCTAACACCAGCTGGATTTTCATTGGAGCAACGACAAAAATCCAGTAACGTGTTTATGATTACCTTGGGCCCCTATGGTTCTAAGCTGAACGATGTCATCGAAGCTATTCAGGATAGTATCGTTGCCTTGGAATATAGCTGTATGTTCATGGGTCTAGTGAAGACCACACAAGCCGTTATGAACGACCGTGACCAGAGACCTTCAAGACTTAGTGTCATCCTCAAATCCAAGACGTCAGCACCAATAGAAGATGCGATAATTTGCTATACGGATCGGTTTCGCGATATACAGGGATTACACACTGAGTGTTTTGAAGACTCCACCACCGATTCTGGAATTGATGTGTCATTTAAGTATAATGCCATGCTAACGGGGACGAGCAAAAGCTTTACCCAGCATCTGGCATATCATCAATAAACGACGAAGACTAGCGAAGTTTTCGGGCCAGCAGTCCTTGCGAACAAATTGCTCAGATGTCAACACTAATAGACAAATCCCTTACCAACTTCGGAATCAACGCATGTAACCCCGTCCCAATAATTAGCGAAGGCAAGGAGGGCGAGCAAGTTGAAGTTAAGCTTATTTTTCTCGACCAGGCTGACTTCGAGGCAGATCGACAGTTGGTCATTGAAGATCTCATAGCTGTAAAGGAGTTCGGGGAAAATGAAGAAACAGCCATCTGCTGCTACGCGGACCTTTTACCCCAGTGCACTCGGAATACATACACAGGGCAAACCATCCAAGTACTCTACCACCGATTCTGGAATCGATGTGCTGTTAGAGTAACATGTTCATACTTATGAAAACATGCAAAAGCTCCACCGAGCATTTAGGTTGTAGTCTTTGATCATGAAACAGCGAAGACTAGCGAAGACGTGGGCTTGGGGCAGAATAAATACTGGCCGGAGATAAATGTCAGGGACGATTTGAAAGTGAAGGTGGTCGTATATGTGAATGAAATCTTATGCTGACAATGATTCACAAAGGTTTGACTTGAAGAGTCTATCACTCATTCGAACAACGATCAAACTACGAAGACCAGCGAAGAGACTAGCCTGGATCCGAACGGTTAAGGGCAATATATATCGATTTAAAGTCAGGGACGATGTGAAGATGACCAAATCCAAATCTATTTCTTTCCTTAGAAAAATTTGGCCGAGCCGTGACAACAGCACAGATTCTCAGTCAATTGATTATATACGATGAAGGACACCGCAAGCTGATCCTGATCCGGCAGCGTCTATGGCCTTTTGCCAGCTGAGTTTCGATGCGTTTCTTGTCTCCTATCGCCGAATTGGTGTCGAAAAGAAGTGTATCAACAAGATGTACACCAACCACTTCAAACCGCCTTCGACGATCGCACAACGAGTCGAAGGCTCGAGGGTCGAAGCCTGGCTCCGAAAGGACAATAGAGTCACATATCGTGGCATCAATCAGTACTGCCGGGGAGGTTACGATCTGTATCCATAGCATTGGAATGACTCCGAAGACCGGAGCGAGCAACTTCCGCGACCAGTGCTTCAGTACTTCAGTAAGATCCACCCTATGCTCTCATCGTGGAGTCTGAACGGCTGCACATTTCTTTGGCCGTATGTGGTTATCAATTTCAATGCCTGAAAACCCTTCAAGTGAAAAAAGAACATGAAAGGGAAACCCAGGGAGAGAAGGAAAACGACTGCTACGAAATCCTGTGCCGCAAATAGCCAGCGCCTTCAGTTGCGCATTTCCTTGGGCGTATGTTTCTCTCAATTCGGATTTCTAGACATACCCAGAGTGGTAAGACACTGGGGACGAACGGGGAAAGGAAATGGAAGTCTTCAAATTCTTTTCGGCAGATTGCCTGCGCCTTTGGCCACGCATTCTTTAGGCGTATGCTGTTTTCAATTTCAATGCCTGAACACACTCATGAAGAACAACAGATTGTACACGGGAAACCACCAAATCCAAAGAGACAGAAATCCTTTCTATCGTTGAATCCCGTACCGACAAAGCGACTGCACATAGGCCAGTAACGACTTCTACATGGAAGGATGCAAAGAATGGCAGAAATCTATGACCCAGCTGCTAGACTACGCACCACTGGCTTCTATCACAATTTGGGATCCGAAGCACCAAAGAGTACCACGAAAGTCACATGTCACGGCATCGACGATGCCTCACTTAATATCCAGGTTTTTCTCTATGGTAGTGCTTTCAACACTCGTGTGATCTCACATGCAATCAATCCGCAAGGCGGCCTTTCGACGCAGTTGATCACTCGCACAGTCGCCCATACTCAAGCAGCAGCACTTTTCGAAGAGTTTCTAGAGTACTGGACTGTTCTTTACGATCTCACACTGATTCACAATCAACCCAAGACCCAAAGCACATCAAACGCAAGCACTTCCAACGCGTGCAATACGTCGTCTTGTCGCAAAATCATAAGTGGTGAAAAATCAGTCCCCATCCAGCCGCGTTGTGGCTCTCATCTACATCTAAACTAGCATTTCACACAATCTGCGTGGTCGATCAAAACGAATACTGTTGTAGGGTCAGCCGCACTTCAATGCGTTATAAATATAATTTGAATTGAACAATGGTTCTCAATTCTTCTAGTAGAATTAGCTTACTTAGCAAACAGGTCTATAAGATTTACCTGAGCGAAAGTCGCTCAGGCTATACAAAATGGTCACCCACGCGGCCTCAAAAAGCTCAATATGAGTATCCAATGTATATTCGACCCTCCATTGCACGAAGCGATACTAGCTAGACCAAGGCATGCTGTAGTCTTCACATAAATTCTGCTCAAAATAAACGATCTTATTCAAGTATCAACTTAGAATGGACTTATGGCTTCAAAAGGGTGACTGGGCGCCGATCCTGACGACGTGGAAATGATACTTTTTCTGCGATTGAGACAAGTGGTCAAATTTGCAGGAAGGCGGGCGTCCGTTCCGTGACTGCCGCGTTCGCCGATGAAAGAGGGTTTAGATCGTGTGGAAGCCCAAGTCCAAGTTGGGTAGGATCCAACGTAAGCTCAAAGCAGCGCCAATTACGTATTGAGATATCGGACCATTCATCGCTCGAGAGTACGAAGAGGTAGAGCCAATATCAGAAGCTCTGTGAAGATTTCGTATTCTGCCAATAGAAAGAGGCTGGCTCAAGTCCACACCACATCAACGATTCAACTTCGAAGAAAACAAAAAGCGTCTTCTACGAAGGCTACAACAGTACTAGATAGCCTATTCAGCAGAATGGGATGTTTCATTATTCTGCTCACCAAAGACAACCTTCGAGAATTCAGAGTTGTGGCGACCACGATATGTTGACATTGGCCGATAGCATGGAGTATGCTATGACACTCCGCCAGATCATTCACAGATCATTTCATACACTCAATTTCAGCTGCCATTTCATCACCAAGGGTGCATCACCCCCCACCCCGGTCTCGGAATGCTGATTCATTCAGCAGAAACTCAAATACACGCGTCTTTGGTCTGCAAGAGGCAAAGTCCGAAATGTATTTGTCAAGATGAAGCTGAAAGGCTCCGCCTTCTACTGGCGCGGGAATAAGAAGACAGATTAAAAGCAATCCAAATCAATGGATTGGGCATTTCCTACCATCCTTCTTTTATTATTATATATATCAATATGACCATTCCCTTCCCAAAAACACAATCAAAATAGCTCTCATCTAACCACTCCCAACAACATCTACCAAGCTAGACCACTCAGTGCGAAGCATTATCAGCAAAACTACCCTCAATATGAACCATTCTCTTCTGCACTAACCTCAGTGGATGTCGATCGCCTTCCACGGGCACAAATTCCACAATGGAGATGCATTTCATATCTTCGCTGACAAGAGCCAACGCATCTTTGAAGCCATATAATGAAATCAATGTTCTCCACCACGGCCCAGGTCAAAGCCGCAGAGCGAACCGCACGCACAATGCAGTAATGGAAGTCAACAAATGGTACATTTTGGGCCGAGACCCAAGTCTGAAACAGCGGTGGGGATCCGAGCGATTTTCTTCTGCCACCGGTGACGCTACTGATAGCCTGTGTGGACAACCATCGCGGAAACATTGTATCTTCATTGACAGAAATGCTGAGATCCACAGCTTTTTCATATCGCGGTGCTAGCAATTACCCACGAAATAATCTTTACCAGTCAGCTTGGCAGTTCGTTACTTACGTGAAGGGCATGATGGAAGGCGTGACAATGATACGAAAAGTATAGTGATCACACAGTAGCAATCAATATCCGTGGGTCATACGACTTCCTAGCAAAATTTCGAGACGAGCTTTCCACAGCCAAAATGAGCATCCTTTTCACCTTGCAGGCCTTGCGAAATCGAAGCCCATACCCAGGAACCGGTATCAAAGCCACAAACGTTCGTGAGCGCCTTGAAGGGGCTGTAGATGCTATTGCCTGAAACCTCAGCGCTCTCAGAGCGGACAATCGAGATGACAGGGACGATGACATGGACGAAGAAGAGATTAAGGGGATAAGCGGCGGCGGATTGTGAAGAGAAGAAGAAGAAGAAGAAGATGGGGAGTCTGCTACGGAGCCATCGTCCTACGGCAGCTACCTAGCGGGTCCTTTGATCGTGGTTCTTGTTGATGGAGCTAGGCCTGCTTCCGTGAGAATATCCTCACTCGCACCAGTCGTGCCGTTTTCCTCCTCGACTTTATTTTTCTGGATAAAGTTGATTGTCAATGAGTCTCTTCATAATTTCGGTATTCTCAAACTTATTGACAAATTTACCCGCCCTTGACGAATTGCCGAACCTGAAGACTTTGGTCGATTTGAAAAGTGTTTACCGGTTGTTGCACAGGCGTGTGCAAAGGTTCGAGAAGCATACGCGATTTACAAATCGTCTGGAGACTTCTTATATATATATATTACACACGATCACAAGAAATTTCAAGGGTTCATTGGCTGTACGCATCTCCAATTCTCAAAACGAGAGTTACGTTTTTTCCCTGAGCGTTCTTTTATATCCAGCTTAGAACCAAGCAATCGAAGCGTGTTTCGACTCCTGGAAGGGTAGGTTCGAAAGAGCATGTTTAATCGTACTGATCTACCACTTCTGTTAGCGTTTGCAAGAACCCTTGTGCCCTGTGACATGTTTCAGGAAGGATAGATTCATGTGGTGGAGGTACAAGAATCGAGACGCGGTGAAACTACATTGCGGGAAAAGAGTCAAGACATTATTAAAAAGAAGCTCAAAGAGAAGGAACATGAGAACTTCCCAACGACAGAGAAGCAAAAAGGATATGAGCGATATTGTACAGAGAGTTTGACGAGGAATGATAGGCGAAGGTATGTCAAGAGCTGGCCAACGCTGAAGCAGAGCTCCAGAGGACTATCAGTACAAGAGGAGAAAGCTCGATGCAGAATCAAGGCCAGCTCTGAAGATCAAACTAGGCTCGAGCTCGTTGCAGACCTTGGAGTTCCTCTGCCTCGTCAACCCATCATCGCCCGTCGTCTTCTCAAGTGCTCCCCATCATCATCAGCAAGTCTTGAGTGATGAGATTGCTTGACGAGGGGCGATCGCGCAGTGGCTCGTATTCAGCACATCAGTTCAATCGACGGCAAAAACTTTACTATACTTCGAAGGCACCACGAAAGCGGGCACACGATCGAATTTTGGAACAGGATCGGGCGAGTGGCCGCGCTCACAGCTCTGGAGCTGGTGAGGTAGACTGTACGGTCGCATTAAACTGCTGGCTACCCGACTGCCAACATCATATACACTCGGAGATACCTAAGAAGCATCACGAAGGATAGGTGCGTGTCATGAGAAGGATTGTAAGATTAATATAACCCTCACCATCGATACTAGTACTAGCACTACCAGCACCACCAGCACCACCAGCACCACCAGCACCAGCACCACTAGCACCAGCACCAGCAGGAGTAGGAGTACCAGCACCAGCATCAGTACCACTTTGATCGCATTTCGCGGCGCTGTCGGCCGTTTTGCTGGTAATAGTATCCCACAGAATTTTTATAAGCCTTGACGTGTAACGACTGCTCCAGGTTATACGCCCACTAGCGGGCTTGACTTGCATGCGCGCTCCATCTCCTCAGCTGCCCTGTCTGATCCCGGCTGCCTACGCTGTGCGTAGCGTCAGAATGCTTCCCTGTAAGTAGAGTGACGGATTTTGGTTGACACCTTTCAGCGGTCTCGCCAGCGTTCGTGCGTCGGCTGGCTCCACGCGCTGCGCCCGCTGTGCGAGCCTCAATGCTCGTGGCGACTAGCTAGGGGACCATCTGGAGGAGAGGCTAGGTTAACAGCGGACCAGTGTGTGCGAGAAGCGGAGGCAGGGCTTCGTGTGTTCATCGAAAGCCTCAGAGGCCACACCTATCTCTTCTCACAATGCGGCGTTGAGCCTGACAGGTCACTCCGTAAGAAAGAGCGGTGAATGTAACGCATCGAAATGACAGCCGACCGCGACCAGCAAGGAGCACGCGATGGAGATCGCGATGGCCACCTTCCATACCTACCCACAACTACACATGACAAGAAGCAACGTGTCACCAACGCAGGCGGACCTACCACGGGATCTACCAATACCATCTACGCCTCCACGGTGCATTCTCCTCCTGCTCTTGCTCTTGTGTTCAATAGGAGATTCGTTGAATATCTTCTAGGATGCAAGAGAGGGCACAAGAGTTCAAGCAGCCACATAGAAAATGCAGACGTGACGATATTCAAGGCATCATACAGGAGACGAGTAGAAAGGGAAACTAGATAGAACTAGGGTCGGTTCAAAGTTAAGCAGTAGTGTTCAGAAGAAGAAGATAAAGTACAACAGTATAGATAAAGCTATCGAGTTGGATATTAAGCGAAAGGCTCATACGTCCTTCTCACGAAATCAGTGTGAGAATCCAGGAACATCTTCTAGGATACAAGAGAGCGCCCAACCGACCAAGCAGCTACCGAAATAATACAGACGCGACATAAACTAAATCACCATGCAAGAGACGAGCCGAGAGAAAAGCTAGATAGAGCTAGCATAATTTCGAAGTCAAGCAGAAGTCCGCCGGCAAAGTTCATCACCATAAGAAGAAGTATAGATAAAGTTATCAAGTCGGATAACGACCGAAAAGGCTCATCCCTACTCCCCATCCCCTCCCCGTGAAATCGGGGCCCAAAGGGCCCTGGAATTGCTCGAAAAAGAGGCTAAAGCAAACGTCTAGACGTGTGCTTGCCTGTCGACGAGATTTAAGGAAACATACAGGAGACGAGTCGAAGGATGGATGGGGTAGAGCTAGGGTCGGTTTGAGGTTAAGAAGAGTGGAAAATTCAAGTTAAATAGATAAGGACGGGGTGAGAGGACTCAGAGTTTAAGAATCTGTGGATAGAGTATGGCAGCTGTATATAAGGTGGTGGAGTATAAACGGGATGGGAGGTTTGTGTTGGAATATGAGTGATATGGTTATATGAACGAACAGATGAAAGAATCTAAAAGCATTCTTGTAAAATAAGATTACTCTAGAGTGTATTAAATCTTGGCCTAGTGGTAGCTGTCTTCGTAATCTATTTCATGGTAAGAATCAACAAACGGGAACCCCGTCCCAATTCCCCTTCCAACACGCCTCGCGTTGGAGATAGCGAAGACGCGAGCTAAACGCCGGAAGACGAGAGAGAGCACTAGTAACAGCGATGGTGCCAAAGAGATGCTGAAATTCCCTACTTCATATCAGAATCAGGAACGATTGGAGTGGCATAAAATGAGGAAAGTGGAAATGGCAGCTGTTGCGAATATGAAGCCCAACTACCAGAAGCTATTAGGCTACGCTGTAGTATGGAGTATAACCTGATAGTATTATGAAACTTACTGGGTATAGGAATGGATTGGTACATATCATCAGTCCGAAGGATAGTCCTATTGTAGGAACCCTGTCAATCCTCACTCGGGTGGCCTTGGCTTTTGGGGCCGCACTGAATGGCAGCTACGCTGGATTAGTAGGAGAGTTCGAAAGGACCATTCTAAAAAGACCGAGTCACGATGGAGCAGACTTGGATAATGTTGACATGGCATGGTTTTGGTAAGAGAGGAGACTCGCATCAGGGGAGCGTCGAGTGTTCTGGCTTCAGCGGCACCTGGAGATGTACAAGACCCCTATTCGGAGCAGCGAGTCATGCGTGGACGGGGATAGCGCTTTTCATTGGTATTGGGTAAGCCAGCTGTCTAAAACGCCTCTAATGTCCAGACCTTCGTTGATCCGTTATGTGCCCATGCGTATGCAGAGGGCTGTCATGAAGATGATCACATCAGGATCATATGAGCCGCCGTGATACACTCGTCATCTATGCCGTCTACCCTCTCCAGTCCATCAGCTGTTGTAGAAGCTAGACTTGCCCCATAGTGACCATTTTCTTGCGCAAGTGGTTCTTGTATTCGCCGATCGGTCCGTCCCACCTCCTGATGGTTTTGTTCTCGCACACCATGATGTCTTTTGCAATCTTATCGAGTAATCTAGAGTTCACAGTCAGTACGGGAATCAACTCGAGTGCCAATGAGACGTACCTAAAGTCATGAGAGACAACCACCACACCGCCGCTGAAAGCATTGATAGCGTCCGCCAATGAATCGATGGTAGGAATATCAAGTCCATTAGTCGGCTCATCTAGCAGCAGCATGTTTGGCCCATCGATAGCCAACAAAGCGAAAACAATTCTGCTCTTCTGGCCTTCAGATAGGGTTCCCATAAGAGCCGTTTGCGATTCACCGGAAAGTCCGTACCGACCTAACTGTTGTCTCCAGTACTGATAATCCTGGTTCTTCTCGGAATATTTGTCTCGCACAAAGTCAAGGGCGGACTTGGTCAAGTCCAATTGCTCCGCAGAATGCTGGCTGTACACCCCAAGCTTCAAGTGGGTATGTCTCGATACGACCCCGCTGGTGGGTGTGAGCTTGCCGGTCATGAGACGGAGTAGAGTAGATTTGCCAACACCATTCGGGCCAACCAAAGCTGTCCGGCTGTCCATATCCACTCCCAGGTCAAGATTCTTGTAGAGGTCATCTTTTGCGTTGCCGGAGTATGAAAAGGTGACATCGTCAAAGGAGAGGACTGGAGGTGGGAGCTTTTCCACATCTGCGAATCTGAAAGTAAAGACCCGATCTTCGGCCACCTTCTGAATGAAGCCATCTGCCTCCATCTTGTCGAGAATCTTCTGCCGTGATTTTGCTTGTCGGACCAAATTTGCATAGGTACCGGCTGATGCGATGAACTTTTTGATGTGAACGATTTCTTCTTGCTGTTTGGCATATGCCTTCATCTGGTTGGTCTCTTGTTCCGTTCTTGTTTTGATGTAGGAATCGTAGTTACCACCATAATAGATCAGCTGTCTCATGCGCATATCAATCATGTTGGTACAGACACCGTTGATGAAGTCCATACTGTGAGAAACCAATATCAATGTGCGGTCCCATTTCTTCAGGTATTCTTCCAACCACACGCAGGCCTCCAGGTCCAAATGTGCCGTCGGGTCATCGAGTAAAAGGAGGGAGGGCTTGACGAAGAGTGCTTTGGCCAACGCAACCCGCATACGCCAGCCTCCAGACATGTCTTTCGTCATCTTGTGAATAGTCTTTTTGTTGAAGCCGAGACCAGTGAGGATGAGGGAAGCACGGGTCTGAAACGTCGAGGGATCCATGGTTTCCATACGCTGTAGAAGTCAGCTGTGTGATCTGTTAAATGGGGAACGAGACTCGCTTCATAGAGGTCCATCAGGATAGGGTCTTCAGGACCGTTGTCTTCCAGAATCTGTTCAGCCTGCTTGTCCAGCCGCTCCATCTCACGTTCCGCTTCTCGAACAACCCACTCAAGTGCACCCAGGTCACTGGGGGGTGCACCTTCGTTCAACAAATATATATCAATGTGATCTGGTATGGGGTATTCCCGCTTGTCGATTGCCTTCAGTATCGTTGACTTTCCGCATCCATTCTCCCCCAACAGACCGTACCTCCGGCCGTAGTTGAGCTCTAATGTGGTATCTGTGATGAGAACCTTCCCGTGGAAGACCAACGATGCAGAGGTTATCTTGACATCTCTGCTGGCAGCCAACGAGGCCAGCACACCGGTTGTGACTCGATCTGAAAGCCCATGCTTGTCCATCTGGTCTGTTAGCTTTTTGACCGTCGACATCTTTTCTTCTGTGGTCGCGGGCTGTTCGTCATCAGGGAGAGGATTGCCATCGCCATCCATGAGAGGAGGGGTCTCGTCACCGTTGACTGATGATGCTGAGGATCCATTCTTCGAGGCAGCATTTGACGAGAGTTTTGATGCGGCGGTCTTCTTCTTGTCCTTGCCATCCTCGGCCTTCTTGGCCATACGGGCCGCTTTAGAAGCGGAAACCATGATGAAGCTGTGGGACAAGGTTGTAGAGAGTAGCTAGTAAGAGGAGTGAAATGTTCGTGGGATAGTGGGGCCTTATCGATTGGCCGAAGCCTCACACAAAGGAATCGGATGCGCTGGAGCAGGAGGGAAGGACTCGTGGGTCAGACAGTAAAGTTCCTTTACGAAGGTCCTTACGATTACCTTCAGTTCAATTCGAGGTGTATAGGTTGTAGCGTATCTGGGATTTTGATACCCAAGTGGTGATTCACAAATTTTCTTTGGCTTCATCGCTTAGACATGCTAAGCCACCGGATTGAAGATATTGATATGGGTAGGACTATCTGAATAAGGCTATCTTGTGGACGCGACGGGGGTCATCTCTGTCGTTTAATAGTCCTTCATCGCCAAACTCCCAAATCCCATCCAGTGACAAGGATCAAGGTAAGATTTGATCTCAGACACTATTCATCACTCTTTCGGAACCTCCTTCACCAGTCAGAGGTATTGGAAAGTTGAACGGCTGTTGACTAACGTCATATTACGCTGCAGAAACTCAGTCGAGCCTCTCTCTGCATTTCTCTGTGTCATCGCGCCTGTCGCATTTGCCAACCTCATCCATCGGTGCGGCTTCCGGTACGCAGAGACAAACTTTGCTCATTAAGATGCTTTACAAACGCCTGCGGTTCTCCGCAAACCCCGCAATGGCCCCTTCATACCGCTGGAGCGTGTCATCTTGTGATATATCGGCAGCTGTCGTGCCGATGCCTACATTTACCCCTTGTTCCCACCAAAGCAGACGATGTCTCGATATTCTCCTAAGTGGGCAGAATGCGGTTACTAGAGGTGAAGGATTGGCAGCTTGATGTTGACAAATACATAAACTCATACCTCCCACGAAACTGTATTCACCTACTCCCAAAGCCATTATCGCACTTTCTAGGGCATCGAGACACGCCGCGGAGGCAGATTGGCAACCTCCTTGTTGCAGGATGGGCATTTCTAGGTGCCTTTGTCGGTGTCATCGTCATTGAGGCAACGTTTATGATACCTGCGATACATGATCATGGAGTTCCTTTACTCATCGCAAGTTTTGTACGCCCTCCCATCCCAGACTGCTTTCGATGTTACTCATTATTAGCAGGGCGCTGCAGCGATTCTCGAGTACAACGCGATCGAGTCTCCTCTCGCTCAGCCTCGAAATGCGATCATCGGACATATTCTCGCCGCTTTTGTAGGCATTGGGATCACAAAGCTCTTCACCCTCAACTCCGACTTTGAGAACTTGCGGTGGCTAGCTGGGGCTATTGCTTGCGGCCTGGCGTCAGCCTTAATGACGGTCACAAATACAACATATCCTCCCGCAGGGGCTACTGCGCTACTGGCTGCTGTGGATCCCCAGGTCGAGCGGCTAGGATGGTATCTTCTCCCACTCGTGGTCTTGAGTTCGGTCCTTACACTGGTAGTCTCGCTACTTGTCAACAACGTTCAGCGGCAATACCCCACGTACTGGTGGACGCCTGCAGACATGGGCAAGAATGACAGGGAAGATGACATTGAGAAGGTAGCGTCCCACCGGCCGTTCAGTCAAGAATCGGAAAATTCTTTGAGGCAAGGGAAGACACTTTATGGGGATAATGAAGGATTCATGATCAAAATTACACCCCATCACATCTTGGTCCCAGACCACTTGTACCTGGCTCAGGAGGAAAAGGGTATTCTAGAGATCTTGCGGGATCGTCTTAGAGAGGAGCTACTGAGACCACCAGAGCCTGCCGCTCAAGTATAAGGGTGTCGATTCAATTCCGACGGGCTTTGGACCGTCTAGCAAGTTCTTCTCGAAAATACAGCGCGGAGTTGGGGCCGATCTATGGGTATTCCTCATTGTTCAGCGACGAGGATCCTGCGGTCCGATCCTGTCAGCATTCGGGTTGCTATTCCACGCGAGACGGAATCTTGTATGTTTACCAATAATACAGCTCATTACACCTTTCCCCGCAGTTGCTTACATCAGATTGTACACATAGTGACCATCCTTCTGCTCGACATTGGCTAGTAGTACTGCCCAATATCCAATATGAAGTCTTCTGAACGGACCTATCTCTTTGCTATCGAGAATCTACACGCATACCTCGATGCCTACAGCACAAGTCCTCTTTAGCCGGCGCATGTATGATGCCCGCTCCGCGACCTACGACAAGTCCTGGCATCCTCTCCACGCAGCGAAATACATCCAATGGGCGCGACCTCAACCGGGCCAGCATATCCTCGATCTAGCCTGTGGCACAGGTCTAATCACTCTGCTAGCCAAGCAAGCCGTCGGCCCCACGGGTACCGTCACAGGAGTTGACATCAGCACTAGCATGCTGTCTGTGGCGAAAGAGAAGGCTGAGCTGAATGTCGACTGGCTGGATTGGGATATTAGTGACCTGGATCACGCGAGAGCACAGGGGAAGGTACGGAACGATTATGATCTGATCATGTGCGCCACGGCTTTGGTGCTACTGCAAGACCCGGCAAAGGCTATTGCACAATGGGCGAGCCTGCTGAAGCCTGGTGGACGCATGATTACTGATGTGCCCACCGAGAGCACCCAGATGGAGGGTTTTGCCTTTGAAGAGGTGGGAAAGCAGCTGGGGATCGAAGTCCCTTTCTGTAGGAGTTGGGCGTCAGGACCTCGTTGCTTGAAGCAGCGCTTTTTGGAGGCAGGGCTTGAGATTGAAGATGCATGGAGGGCTGAGGGGTACAATGGCGGTAGAGCTTACCAGGCTGGTGCTGCCGGAGAGCGCTTCGATGAGATGGTGGAGCATGAAGCTTGGGCTGCGTTTCGAGAAGATGGTGTTCGACCGAGAGCAAGGAAGGTCTTTATAGACTTCTACGAGGCTCGAAAGGGTGAAGATGGGATGGTGAGGGAGGAGGATGCGTTCTATGTTGCTATTGGGAGGAAGCCATGACGGGATTCGATTGGTCTGACTTGCAACATATTGACCTTAAGCCAGATGCATATTCCCTCGCAAACGTCACGTTCATAGCATCAAACGCTCGCCATTTCCTCACGTTTATCTTCAAATGTCTTAGAGACGGATGTCTCGTTGGTATCCTACCGTGAGGCTAGGCTTTCCAAGACTGCTCTGGTGTCTGATTCAATGGGACTAGGCTCTGGGGTTACCTACCTTTGGCTGGAATTCTAATTGGTGCTGCTGAGATGCTTTAGGACAGGAAATAGACCTTCCTGTGCCGTGAAGGCCATCCCAATGGGAGTCCGGGGCAGCCAGCTGACCGTTGCTGATAATACCATATGGAGCCGTGCAATGAGAGCAGTCTCGCATAGCCGTGAACTCGGTGCGTTAGGTTCGTTCACATGCTGACACAATTGTCTCTGGTGGGCTTAAGGCCTTTCACACGAGATCAAGAATGGATGATGTTGAGACCTATTGCTTAGCTATATCGACAGCTACTGTGAATGCAACGCTGGATCATGACTCCTCCTCAGTACTCTTGAACTTCGAAAGGTCGGAGCCGCTATCCTGGGCATAGCAAACCACTCTCCATAGGCTGTTGTCACCAGCCCTCCATGCGAGATTGGCGATGCTCTGAAGATTTCCGTCTCAAGCCTTGTGTGAGAGCTTACCAATACAGAGAGCTAGAGGAGGGAGTGTTTTAGCTCACTGGTTAGAGCTTAGGCAATACCCAGTTGTTCTTTTGACGAACGCTCTTCCTCAATATACACCCTCCCTAAGTATGGTGTATCCCTAAGTATGGTGTATAAGTGAAACCCGTGCCGAGAAGCTAAACGGTCATTTGTTTAGTCAACGAATAAAACGGTCCGATGTATGATCGCAACGACTGGAGAGATCAGGGGTTCTGCAGTATCGCATAGAATGTATGTTCTATACAAGAACAACTTCGTCCGTGGTATAACACCACGTCTCATCACACCAACACCTCCATCCTGCCTCTCAAAACAAGCCACAACACTAAACCACGACAGCCTCCTTCCACATCGGTCTCATCATCGTGCAGATCCTCAAGACCACCATCGTCATCATCTTCAGTATCATCCACGTCCGAAACTACCAAATCATCGCATTCAGACACACCCACATCGTGCAAATGATACCGCCAGCAGTGGCACTCCCTCATATCATGCATATTAAAAAGATCCGCATCCTTACTATCCCTCTGCGCCCGTATCGCCATCTGCGTAATCAATTCGACCGGGAAGCTCGCTACCACGGCCTCCTGTCCCGCTACCTCCAAATCGAAATACACAACAAGAAAATCCACAAGAAAGGTCCGTAGCCGCGAGTCTCCGCACCTCTCCCACGCCGAGACACAGATACCTGCGTTCTCTGCTGATAATTCATAGCGGCTATCCTTGCAGCACTCTCGAATGATGAGGTCGATAATGGCATTGTGCAAGCTTAAGACGAATCTCTTTTCTGCAAAAAGGCAGATATCGAGCGCAGGGCGAAGCAGTTGGATCTTCTCGTCTTCATCTCTCCAAAAGTCTCTGGTATACAACCATGCGTGGAAACGGGAAAACGTCTCTTCGTCTTCATCCTCCATGTTGATCGTCCCGTGCTCAGCTTCCATGAAATTCCCCGTCAAAGCTGCTTTAAAGAATGAGGAATGGTGGCATAACAAGGCTTTATGGATGCCGTATTTGACATGCTTTGGCCCAACGAGAACGGTGACTATGGTGTCGAAGAGGGCGCTTGATGGTTTCTTCTTGTCCTTTGTGGCCACGGGGGCAAAGACGCGGGTGGGGTGTGTGGTGCTGGTGTTTGGCATGGTGGTATGCCTGATTGAGCGATAGGATGTTCGTGCGGTCTGCTTTGTGGTCGGCATGGTAGTGCTGTTCGTGTTGAAATTATACAATTTGTGTTGTTTACGGGGCTACTAGCACTTACGCTAGAGGGATAAATAATGCAAAAACCCTGAGATTAGCATAATATATCTCCTTACTAGGCTAGGGAAGTATTGAAAGAGGCTACTATCTCTAATATTAACGTAGATATCTACCTAAACATTACGTCTCTCCGTATATAGTAGAGAATCGTAGACTATTTACATATAGCTCTTATTATAAGTAATCCTATTCATTCTTCCAAAAGAGTTATAGTAGTAAGGAGTAGCGGTTTAAACGAATCCTATTCATTTCATATATAGTAAAAGTATAGGCGGTTCTCACGATAGCAAGTAACAAGCATGGCCCGTGTTTACGGTATCCTTAGCAAGGTTTAGCATTTCATACTTACCTCCTTAATCACAAGGATGTTTCGATCATATTACTACGCGAGGAGAGTAATGATATCAGCTACTTCATATACATATTTGGATTCAAAGAGGCTATATCTAAACATCTTTGAATATTCTCTAAATAGCTATACGTGATTATTCGGCTACGCATAACGGTTCTACGTCCTTTCTAGTTACTTAATTACAAATAGATATGCTCCTATACACTACTATATCCTGAAAATGGTATTAGAAACCAGACACTTGGAAAACATACCAGCCACCTTTTGGCACCCCATCGCGTAAGTATCAGCCGTATTTCATCTATATATACGGATATTATTGAAATTCCAATCCATCCTTTAGCAGCCAGTCCATACATCTCGTACATGGTGGAGCTAGATCTTGGAATCCTTACGCGGTTGCAGCTGTGTTTGTCTATAAGCTAGTATCTAAAGACCCTCAAACAGTCCCACCCTGACCAATCTCAAATAATAGGACCTTTCTCAAGCGCCTTCACATATGCCGGAATATGTTCATCGGTCTGCATGTCTCCCGTTTCTCGCTTAACCGTGACATCACTACTGCTGCTCTTTCTTACAAGATTAGAATTCACATCAGCTACCTTCTCAACCTGCTTCTTCTCAGTATGTAGAGTCGATTCATACACGGCTCCACCAGGCCCAACGTGCGACACGCTCGGAGCCCCAGACGCGACGGAGAGTGAAGGTCTCTCATGCCTAAGCGAGGTTGTGTTCATCGAAGGATCAGAGTCCGCGTCTGTTCCATGAGCATGCCTCGTCTCGTTCTTTCGGTCATGGCCCTTGCAGATACGAGAATCTTTCGGATCAGACGGATAGATCGTACTGCTGTAGGTCCGATTGCCACTCGTGTAAAGCACCGGCACCGCGTTTGTGCAATTCGAGTACATCACTGGCACCATTTTCGTACTGCTTTTGTGGTTATGGCTATGGTCATGGTGTTCGATGGAGTTGTGATGGGGGTAATTGCTTGCGTTGAAGGCTGGGTATGGCGAGCCATTCTCTGGAAATTTGATAGTGATAGTCGCTGTGGTTGTGACTCTGATCGTGGGGCCCATGCTAATAGGTCGAACAGCTGCGGTAGGTACTGCTGGAGCGGATGTAGTAGGCGGACTGACTACCGAGAAGATGGGTGTGTCTAAGGGCCCTGGGACTCGAAGCGGACTAGCGGTGATAGTGGCGATAACGGCGGTGGAACTGACAGTAACGACTTTGGAGATGTACATGGTGAGGCTGTTGTTGTTTCACTTGGGTCGCTGCAGAGATTTATGCTGGGAAGTCTGAACTTGATATATAGTCAACTGTGTTGTGACGTTGGGATGTTTGAGCGTGCCGAAAAACAGACGGGAAGTGTCGAAGCGCTAGGTTTAGAGTGAGTCCTTTGTTGAAACATTGCCATTGTTCAAGCAGAAGGGATGGGCCACTGCTAAAGTCAGGGTCTTATGCCCATCATTGTTCGATGACAGTGCTAAATGCTCCTTTGTACCTCGAAGACAATGCACCCCAACGATGTGATTCTCTGAAGTCTTGCCTCGAGCATGGCGTTTGAGGCTGGTGATAGGATAGATCTGGATCAAGGATAAAGCTTTCGAGCGTTGGAGACAGTGCCCGGGGTCCCGAGAAACAACAAAGCTAGCTAAGCGAGGTATCGCGAAGTCTTGGCCTTTATCACAAAACGGCATTTGCTCGCCTTCTGTGACATGTGAAGCGTGTTTGAAAGAGATGAATTAGAATGGAATGGATACGTCTTTAAAAACTCGGTGAAAGAGGCCATTAAAAGAAACCATGGGGCTTTCAGTAGGCCTTGCTAGATGCATTCTCAACTGAGGTGCTGGTAACAACCTCAAGAAAAGGACAGCCAACCCCGTGTATATACAGTCTTGTGTGGCTCTAGAGGGCTCTCAAAGATATTATACGGAATTGTTCCATGCAGTGGTTGAGCTAGATGACCATGAATTGAGAGACGTGAGATAAGCCTACGGATAGTAACGCACACAAATAGGACCACGACTTGCTGCTAATGAGACGACCGGGACGCCAGCTCTAACATAGCTTCAACGAGGCCGCCATACAAACAAGTGAACAAGAGACAAGGAGAAATGGCACATACGATATTGTGCAGAGTATTTAGGAGTCTGAGCCGGCTACTTTTCTAGGGACACTCGACGACACCGCCTCAATGAGTGTTAGTTACAAGCTGCTACAGGTAGTACGGCTAATCGACTCTGATACCGACGCTTGAGCTCCGTCAAGGAGGCTCCTTCAACACTCCCGAATTGCGGTGTGCATGAATAGTGTCGCCGGTGTATTTGAGCACCATCTCAATCTAACAACTCCCACAGATCGAGCTGCTGGATGAGGGCGAGCACGGTGTTGACGTAAAAGGAGGAAGACTTGCATCTCTGTCGTTGCGTTGCGATCAAACTTGTGGGGATTGTGTGGCCAACGTTTGGAATCCATTACTCCGAGGCCGGCGAGCCCGCTGGCTCAGTGGTTATAAGGGATGAGCCTTGTCGTTCCATTACTGTTATTGAATACTTTCAGGTGTCATAATCCCGAGTAGGTCGTCCTGCATATAACACCAACTTTCGAACGGCGAGGCTGGGAATGGAATTTATAATTCGCAGACAAGGACAACTAGGACCGGATTCGGCTTCTTGAGGCCTCGATCCACAATGACCAAATGGCTCTCCTAAAATTGATCTCTTCCTACGGCGACATCCTCTCTAAATCCAAGGCAGGACCCAGACACCGCTCTTTTTCCCGACCGAAGGACGGGCCCGACCAATCCGCAAGAGATATACCTATCAAAGTATCAGCATCATCTTTCTGAACCCCCTGAATGCCAGACTCCCATACCCAAATCTGAGACTGCACCCCTGGCACACCGCTATGCTGAGCTTGTCTGACCAACAAATTCACGACACCATACCTCTAAAGCCAGAAAGAACCATGACCCTAACCATGAACGAACCCATGCCCGACCTAAAATCTTCCTCACCAAGCCTTGTCACTCCAACCAATCCCCCTTCCCACCAGTAAGACCCAACAACCCAATCATTCATTACAGCAACACCTCATCCGTCAACATCCCACCGAACCCCATACAGTCCACGAATCCCACAAATAAACCTCCGCATTCAGCCTTATCAATCCTCAATCCTAAATCCTGCTATCAATACCTCACGCACCAAAGGCCCTCACCGCCCAACCCAATGCAGATCTCAGCCCAATCCCCGCATGAACACCTCCACTCTTCGTCGATAAGCAGGTACATAGGATCAAACCCAGCATTATCAACCAGCAGAGCTTCTGCCGAAACGTTCATCAAGTCGGGTTGACCGACTGCGTAACCTATTCTAGTCTCTAAAAAGCTAGATCCTCCCTAGAATAAACTAGCCTTCATAGGTTTAGCCGCCAAAACCACTAATTAGGTACTGTACTTCCTCTCTCGCTGAGTCTCACATCTTGGCATCTCTCCCTGCATGCATGTTTTTCCCGAAGAGGATTCCCCTCGAGGAGATATATCCGCATTGAGTATGCGACTGGGATTGTGGGGCGTGGGTGTCCCTGTTCGTCTGACTGTTATCGTGTGGGCGGTGGGATTTTTATGCAGGGCTGATGCAGGCGTTCTTTTTCGCTTGGCGAGGGATGCCGAGGCTGATGCAGGCGTTTGGTCTCGGTAGTTTGTTGTAGCTGTAAAGTTTCGATGTTTCTGGCATGATTTGTTGTCTCTGTTTGGAAGGGACTAGTGGGGTTCTAGTGGGGTTTCTGGAAGCTTTTATGGCTTACCTGGTTTGAGTTGAGGGGGTATGGCTATAGGATGTAACTCAGCAAGTCACGGCAGACGGAAGGGAAGGGCGATTTTCGATGTAGCTTAGTTTCGATGGGTGAGTCAGCCAGGGGGAGATAGCAGAAAAAGGGAGGAAGACTAGTTCGCAGTCCATATCGTTTGGTATTGTCATGCTATTGGGGGTTGCTAAGGAAGCAAGCAGAATGGGGCCAGCAGGCCCATACATACAGCCTGTCAGCGCTAAGACATTTACCCCTCCATAAGCTGCAGCTTCTGGGAGTCATGCCTTGCTACCCACGATGCCGAAGGTTAATGGTCTTGTATCATATCGCATTTGGTAATCTGATTCCAAGCGGCTGATGTGTAATCAGACGCGTGGATTTGCTACGAAGGAGGCGAACAATCGTCTAATTATTCGATATCGTCTTAGCAACAACAAGGAGCGTGAGAAAATCAGCAACACACCACCTCCCCAAAGGAAAAACAGAGCGCGATCCAACTAATGAGTCGTCGGTCGGCGTCCCAATCCAAAACGGCATGTCCACCTCTATCGTCTCGCTGTTGAAGAGATGGGAAACCCTCCAAGATCATCTATAAAGCCCCGTCAAGGAAAATGCCATACACCCATACAAGTCATTAGAGGTCGACGTCGACACCGAAAGTTCCACCCATCCATCCTTCCCGCCGTCTCCATGAAAACACCATGATCATGCCTTGGCTCAACCGTCCAGGGGAGCTTCTTGTATCACTCCAGTGAGGCTGCTCACATGGGCTTCAGTCCAACGCTACTGCATATGCTCCGAGCGGAACACCAGAGCCGAAGCTGTCGGGCCGGCAGGATAGGCACGCTTGACGGCCGTGGGGTGGTG
>JAABUK010001864.1_pt1 | contig 39307 bp, 67 predicted proteins | sample 5559141 | NCBI WGS metagenome assembly JAABUK01 (sample SAMN10711869, study PRJNA513367) | rock metagenome | isolation source: Antarctica rocks | place: Antarctica: Victoria Land, Pudding Butte nord | collected 2016-01-03 | reverse complement strand
CCCGCTCCTCCCTATCCCCCCTCTCGTCCCCCTCATCCTCAACCTCTCCTCCCCCCAAACCACAAAGCTCCACCAAACACCCTCACCCTCACTCCCGCACCAAATCTCAACAAAAAGGCCTATCCCGAGATCAAGATCAAGACCGGCCCTCCAAATCCGCAATCCTCCTCAACTCCACCCATTTCGCCCAGACATTCAACCTCCCTCTCACTACCGTACCCGACGAAAACGAGGGCGAGGTATGGCGCGACCTCATCTATTCTAGGGCGGACGATCCCGACCCAGGAGTTGATGAGGGTTGGGGTCAAGCTGATGTGGGTGGAGGGGGAAGGGGGAAGAAGGGTAGATCCAAGGGTTCAAGGGATAAGAGCGGGAAGGGGAAGGAGAAGGGGAAGGAGAAGGGGAAGGAGAGGAGTAGTAGTTTGAGTGAGGAGAGTGAGGTTGAGAAGAAGAAGGGTAGAGGAGCGAGTGTGTCGGGGACGGGGGTGGGGTTGGGGAAGAGGAAGAGGGAGAGTGGGGAGACGACGCGGACTGGGGAGGTAGAGGGCGAGGCCAGTGGGAAGGAGTCGACGCCGGTGGCGAGTGTCTTTGCGGAGCTGTGTTCGGAAGCTGACGTGAAGGAAACGCAGAGGACGGAGAGAAGACGGAGAAAACGGTGAGGGTCGAGTGCGAGCCTGATAAATAGGTTTGGCGCTACGACATCAAAACGCAGTCTCGTGTTGACCTGTAGAGAGTATGATATGCCTTGGTGGAATTGTAGCGACCAAGACCCTCCGGGCATCGCAGTCGCGCGATGCACGACGGACGCAAAGCGATGAGGATGGTCAAGGAGCACAGTCAGTTTGACCTGCTAATGCCCTGCGCAAACTTCACCAACACACCCCAATCATCGACATTTCCCACAAGTGCCCAAAGCAAGCATGACACAACATTCTTGCATGCTATGAACAACTATAAAAGCATTGTCCGGCATTCCGACCTGATTCCGAACGTATCCCTTCCCCTTGGTATCCGAAAGTCCAAGATGATCTAAACTATTCCTTCCCATCGGATCCGCCACGCTGAACCCCTCCATTCGCGCCCAGCCTAGGATCCGCCGCCGATGGCCTCTTCCGCACGATCGGTCGCGCTCCTCTCGGCGCAGGTGATAATCCACCCATTTTCCGGCACCCTCAGACTTTCTCTTGACCTCGCCTTCGATGCCAATCTTGACCCATCCCATAGCGACAGCTGCTCTCTCGGAGCGATGATGATGGCTTGGCCCAGCATGATCTTCGGCATACCCGCTGGAGACGCCGAAGCGGTCGTAGGTGGTGTGCTCACGCTAAATGGCGCAGGAATCGGTATAATCTTGGTTGTGAAAGGGTGCGGAGAAGTCCGCGGAGGAAGAGTGAGTGAGGACGACGAGGAATTGTAAGTTGATCCGGTGAGGGCCATTGAAGCCATAGATCTCATGGGATGCAGGTCCGGAACAGGATGGATCGCGGTGATATTGACGGGCGGGGTAAATGGTCTCGCTCGAAGAGGGAAGTCGCCCGTTTCCGACCCTTCTTCTCCCCTTTGCCATCGATACTGGGCAGCAATGGCCGGGTCTCACTCGCTGTCGGCGTCCTCGCTCGTGAGCCAATCTTGCTCGGAGTTTTCGATCCGAACATGTGCACCGCTTCTCCGTGTGGGTTACTGACTGGGCGCGAAGCCGCCGATCGAGATCGAGGTGACTGCCTTGGCTATCGCTTCGATCGTGCGATTCACCGGTCCATGCGGCGGCGGTACAACGGCGATGATCTTGGCCGGAGGCTTGCCTACGTGTGGCGGCTTGACCTTCTCCGAGACGATGTTCGGTGTCAGGGTCTTCTTGAACACGGTGAGGAGGTGAGTCGTGAGTGCGCGTTCAGGAATGAAGAAGTTCGGCGATAGATAGAAGCCAAGGGGAACGACGATCTGTCCAGGTCAGGGTACGAATCGATGCTTCCTTGAAAGATTGCTCACCTTTTCATTCGGGACGACCTCACCCGTAGAAGTCGAAATCCGCGGGGTAAAGAGGTACTCGAACTTCCACTCGACCTTGCCACGGTCTTCTGGACCATACACAGCGAAGGCGCCGGTATCTCTGATCTGCAGCGTGGCGCCACGAGAAAGGTAGTCATGTTTCTCATCATTGTTCACCGTCAACCGCCGTAGGACCGGAAGGCCCTCCAGTGCCTTAAGAATAGTCAGCAGAGACTCCGGCTTCAGACTGGGTGACGCACGGCATGATGGAAGATCCACTTGTCCCTGTCCTTGGGGACCATGCCGAAGTCGAAACACCCAGTCTGCTGGAACTGTTCTGGCCTGGTCGGTGATTCGCACCACAATGTCGCCTCCTCCAGCAATTTAATCTCGCGCTCGCGGAAGAGCTGCGGGCGGACAACTCGCCGCATGAGCGAAATGTGGTACGAACTTCACGGGTACCCTCCTGCTACAACCAGCTTGGATCGAGGGTACCGTTTCACTCACCTGATCGACCTGCAACTGTATGGTGATGCTCTTGTCTGCTGCTTGGAGGATCTTTTCCACCAGGTCCGACAACGTCTGATGGGGTTCATTTTGTCGTCGAACGGATCAGAAGCTGGTTGCTCCGGCTTGAGCGGTGAGACAGGAGGCTCGATGTGGTGAGGAGACAAAAGGTTTGCCCTGTGGAGTGTGGCTGTCGGGGGTCGCGGCATGGGCCACGGAATGGGCTTTAAGCCAGGTTGGAATTCCATTCGCTTCGGGGCGAGACCAAGCTGGAGCCCTTCCGCTTCGAATGATGAACGGGAAAAGGGATGTGGTGTTATTGGCGTTAGAGTATCAGATGAAATGCTATGCAGGCTACGTCGTGGTAGATCCACCGATAGCTGATCAGGCGTGACGTGACGGGCTCCGAGGGCGGTAGCGAGAGCGGTGAGTCAGTCCCGGGTGACATGAAGCGGAGGTGCGGGGCGGGAACGGATACGGGATATCGGGGATCACGGGGGACCTCATCGAAGGACGCCGGCCTGCTCTGTTCCCAGAGGGTCCTCCTCCCCGTCGCTTGCGTATGCTGAGAGCGTATAGCTCCAACTGTCGTCGTCATCATGATTCGATTCCGCGCTTGGCTGGCGGTGTCTCGGTCCGAAAGTCGCAAAGGACTCGGCGAGCGATGTATCCCGGGTCATCCTTGAAGGTGCAACCTGAGCTGAAGCCGCAGCAGTGTTGGGGTAGATGTTTGATGACCCGAAGACGTCCCGGAACTCGACCAATACCTCCTTGGGCACACAAGTCGCGAAGTAGGCCGTAGGCGACGCAGGGCTTCTCCACCGCGATCAGAGCTGGAGCATTGCGAGCCGTCCGAGTGAGACTCTATTGGCACGTCTCGTCCGCTGACGCTTAGGACCTTGCCTGCGAGACGGCCGATGTCCCCTCGGGCATCAAAGATAAACGGGACTGATGCGTTGGAATCGATTGAGCTATTCCGGCGTGCCGCGACGTCACGGCATTGCTCCAGTACCTCTCGACAGCTCTCGAGCAGGACCTCGCTCTGCATCGCCAGCTGGAGTGGCGCGAAGTCATACTCAAAATGGTCCTCTGAGCCGTGCTCGGGTGTCGGTGAGATTGGCGCAAGACTCGGTGCTGAGCCGATCGCTGCGCCGAGGATGGTGTGACTTGCGAATATGCGGGACGGAGAGAAGGTGAGAGGTGGAGTGGGCGGAACCTTTACAGGCGACGGGGCGAGGCGGCGGAGTCGGGCTGAGGAGGGCGATGAGGGAAGTTTGGAGCGAGAAAGGAGAGGGGGGGTAGGCATCGTCATGGCGTTGGTTGGAGGTGGGGATTGCATAGCAACGGAATATGAGGGATCGGCGCTCAGACGATTCAGTCAGTAGCGAGGAATTGCTCACCTCAAACATCGCTCGAAGCCCGGTAATTGCGGTTTTAGCAACAGGCAGGGGAAGGTCGGGCCAAATTACAATCCAGTCGTCTCGACGAGCCACATTGTGTCGTTTAATTGTTGGGTTACAGGTTATGTGAGGCGGATCCCGGTAATGTCGGAGGGTATTAATGCGAGATCCAGGGTTTGGGGATCACCTTGTAAGACACTGCGCGATCGCGGAGCCGGATATGCAGATGTCTCGCCTGGAAACTCATTCGACTGCCATCAGGGCGATCAAGCCCAGCTCCCTAGGTCAATCAGCCTGGGGTCTTTGCGTGGGTTCGGCGTGTATCATACTTTCGGACCTGATCGCCAACGAGCATCTCGCCATAGTCCTTCTGCTGGCCGAAGCGATTGTCGGCGGTCTTCTGGAGTAATGGTAGAGGGGCGAGATGAAAATCAGGGGAAAGGTGCCAGAACTGAGGTAGGTATGAGAATGGCGGAGCATTCGCGTAGACATGAACATACGAAGGTGGAGGAGATGCGAAAAAGCGCACGTTCCGGATGGTCCTTTCGTCTCCGTTTCATCGCCTGAACCTGTTTGAGCTATACGCCCAAAACAATGGGGGTCTTACGGCTAGCGTCGCCTTGGTGCAAACGACCTCGTGGAAGCCCGCTAGGATCGCGTTAGCGGAATGGCCCAGACGCATTGATACTGCGAACCCTTGATGAGACCTCCTGTGATCCATTCGAGCTGCTTTCCCGCCTGAACCAGCAAGCACCCTTCCGGTATTAGAACGGATATCCGCTTGCCGGAGTTGCGAGCCCAAATGTGCACTATGTCAAGGTCATCGGGTAATCATGTGCGGAGCGATTGGGAGACTGACAACCGGGGTAGCGGGATTGACCATGGATTGTCAGGAAGTTCAGGTCGGTATGGAAACCGGCGAAGATGCTGAGTTGTTTAGTTTCGGCCGATGAAGAGCTCACGTCTAGCTAGACAATCGCATGCATCTGAAGAAAGCTTACGTGTCAAGCTTCCCATACTTGTCGAGATTGGTGGCAGTTGGCGCAAGCAAGTGGGACCTTTTTACAAATCAGCTCGTCTGAAGGGGCCAGAGGAAGTAGCTTACCCATATCTTCCAGCTTGCAGGAAGGTATCTTCCTCCTCGCCAAGGCCGACAGCCAGCATTCTCGTCACTCCCTCGACGCTGCTTCGCATCAGCCAATCCCGCATACCAACCGAATATCAAACCTACGCTTGCCTCATGAATCTGCCCCATCCATTTACTGGTCTTCCCATATCCCCTCGAGGGACTTTGGGGTGACATTTGGCGCACTCGATATCGGGAAAGCCGATTCGTACGGCGGAGCTTCGGACATGCGATGGAAGAAGCTATCGGGCCGAATCAGCTCGTGCTTTGGAGGTGGCGAGGGGAACATTAGTGGACGTACCGACACTTGGGGTCCGCACCGTGACCTGTCAGGTCCAATGGTCTCTCTCCGGACTCCAGCTTCTCGATGATCGACAAACACTCCTCATCGCTCCCGCATTTCGGCTTCTCGGTGTTTTCCAGTGTGACACCCTGGCAAAAAGACGAAGTTATTAGCATATCATCCGGCTTTGAGCTGATGAGTAGAAGCATACCACTTGATATCCAAGTTCAGGCCTCTCATCCCGCTTCGACACCTCATCAGGCAGCGCAAAGTAATCCTCGAACAGATCGATGAATCGGTCGTTCGCTTCTGTTGGAGCTCGACTATCCCGTACGACCAGAGCTCCGGTGAGGATGAGCGATTCCGCAGCTTTGATTGCTTCGGCAAGCGCTGCTGGTGAGCTGGGATTGCTGAGGTAAGCGTCGAGGGAGACGATGGGGATGTCCATATCGCTTGGTTGGTGTAGATAGAATAGGACAGTCAGGAACAGTTGATTCACTGCCCTTCAGGCACTCGAGTCAAGTTCCCACGGTGTGCATGGGTACTTGCTGGACATTTTGTGTTGTGTATGAAATCTGAAGATAGTCGTGTAAATCAGCCTGTGCTGGCTTGCTCAGGATGTCGAACCTATCTGATGATACTCTCCGCAGGGTGAGGCACCTGAAAGAAGGTCTACTTAGCCATCGCTGACGAAATTTCTCCCTAGATCCTCGATCAAATACAAACTCAGGTCCATCCTTTCCTTCAGCTCTCCCTCTTTCTGGCTCCTGACCGAGTCGATTACACGATAGGCGGTGACGACCCAACGCAGTCTCTTCCTCGTGCGCTCCCAGATCCAGTCGAAGGAGAAAGAACGGAAGATCCTGCAGCTCACTATGCGCGAGCTCGGGACTGTACCGGAGGGGGAAGGGAAGATGTACAAAGGGGTCGGGAAGATGTCAGTAACCCCTACGAGATCTTAAAAAGGGGTCAGGATTCTGACCAGAACGCGTGGGGACAGGTTCATCCATCAGTCGAGCGGGACGGTTGATGCGAGTCACTCAGCGCAAGAGAAGGCGCTGAATGAGGAGCTAGGGACTTTGAGTAAGAGGGTGCGTCAGCCCCGAATTGAGCTCGATGACCTGGTCAGAAGGTCATTGATCGAGACGTGAGGCTGACTTGATGAAAGAGCAAGTATCTGGAAAAGCAATTTGACGAGGCGAATAGCCAATTACGAGATATCGTGAGTCTACCGTCTTTGGGCGAAAATCAACGAGCTGACGCTACCTGTTGTGCAGTTTTACAGCCAAAACCGCGAACGATGACTCGTTAGACCCACATATACGCCACCCCGATAGAATCAGTACTATCTTAGACTTGATGCCAAGCAGGTTGATACCCTCAATCATGGACCAAGCACATTCTTCGCATGTCGCGACTATCTACATGCAAAAGATGCGTCAGACCATTTTTCTGATCATTCTTCCACCTCGAGCAGACTATGTCCCGACTCGCATGACTTGGTACATCAGCTGCATTCAAATAAAGCCAAAGGAAGACTCACTCGCATTGATCAGGTCGCCTTTCTCAGCTTTGAGCGCCTCCCTCGCCTTCTCCTCGGTACATCCAGTCTGAGCGACCACAAGCTTGACGTCGTCGTCATCGACTTTGACGTCGGCTCCGTCAGTCGCTGGCGTAGGTTTGGCTGCGATTTCGGTGTCGTCGGTTTTGCTCTCGATTTTGTCGCCTGACTCGTTGCTATTGTCCGTGAACGCATTCAGCAGAGAAGCGGGGCAGTGGGAGGGGATATGGGAGGATTGCCAGATTGTCGGATATGGCGAGAAAAGCGGACAATGCAAAGGCAAGATAAGGCGACAGAGTACAGGTAGGAGAAAGGATACACAAAGAGCAGAAATTCCTCGTCAGCGAGTTCTCCCAGTGGACCACCCACTCACTCATCCGTCATGAGCTCGTCCAGACTCTTAGGCACGCCCTCCTTGAACCCTCCCTGCTGATGAGCCTTCTGTGCCGCCTGACTACTAGCCGCCAACTGAGCCTGCGCGCTCATCTGCGCGGCGCTCCCCGGGTCCTCCAACTTGGCCTCGCCAAACACGATGTAGCAATCCGAGCCCGGAGCCTTGTACACCTCGGGACTGGCGACGACGAGGAGGACGTTCTTTGGTCGTCGGAGAGTGACTCGTTGAATTCCAGGGACTCGTTTTAGGCCGAGTCCTTCGAGAGCCTTCCGGGCTTTGCGCTCGGGTTTGGATTGGATGTCGACGGTCGTGCTGGACTCAGGCGAATCTTCGACGGTAAGGTTCTCGACGGACATGGTGGGCGGTGGGATGAGGGGGGAGGATGTCAATCGAGCTGCTTATAAGTTGACTTTCGGTTTCAGGCTCTTTGTATCCGACGAGGGAAAACGGATGGCATTTCCACGTCATATACCTGATCAAGGTGATTCTCAGGGTTGACCTCATACCTCATGCAGTTACGTACGCCCGGGTTCGGCCATGTCCCTTCTCATTAGTCTAACTGCCATCTTGTCAACTTTCACTTCACTTTGTCGGCTCAAGGACCTTTTTTTCCACTCAGAACCCATTCCAAAATGTCATCTCTCTTCTCCGGCAAGTCGAAATCCGCAACTTCCTCCTCCACTTCAGTCGACAAAAAGGATGCCCTTCCTCCCACAAACGAGGTCTTCACTAGCCCCCCGGCAGGAGCCGAGCCGAAGAAGAAATGGACTTATGACCAGGGTCAGCAGAAGCAGGTAAGCTACTGTCTCCCTAAGCCAGGATGGAAGAGTAGGCTGATGAGCTTTCGTCGCTAGATCGATCAGCTGAAAGCTGTCAGTTGAACCATCATTCACGAGATTGCACAGCTTATCGTGCTCCCTTTCGCGTCTCGTCCCCTTAGTACACCCAAACCCTCATCCTCCCGGAGTCTGATCCCTACTACCCCTGGGAAGCCCGTTTCCTCGCCGACCCAGGATGTCACCCTCGATACATGCGCGCCGCGAAATGGAAATTTGAGGACGCGAAGAAGAGGATCAAGGGGACGATCGACTGGAGGAGGGAGTACAAGCCGGAGTTGATCAAGCCGGCAGACGTCGGTATAGAAGCAGAGACCGGCAAGATGTGAGTCGAGAGCTGCAGAGGTGCGCAGGAGAGCTCGCTGACGGGGGATGGGTGATAGAATCTTGACTGGGTTTGATGTTGATGCGAGGCCGATACTGTACATGCGGCCGGGCAGGGAGAACACGGAGGTCAGCCCGAGGCAGATTCAGCATCTCATCTACTACCTGTGAGTGATCCCTAGCTTGCAAAAGGACTTAGTCTTCATCATCGTTCACAGGGAGCGAGCGATCGACTTCATGCCTCCTGGACAGGAGCAGGTCGCCATTGTTGTTGACGTGAGTTGGCTTCTTCGCGCTACTACCCCTATAGCCGACGAAGCAGCTTGTATTAAAGACGGCTGACTCTTCAATACAGTACAAATCGGCCACGTCGCAATCCAACCCTTCGATCGGGACCGCAAGGAAGGTCCTCAACATCTTGCAGAACCACTACGTTGAGCGTAAGGCATTCGCCCACAATCGACTGCGCAAGGCTGATCACAGCCTTGACAGGTTTGGGTCGCGGTCTGGTTGTCAACATGTCGTGCGTTATATAACCTCTGAGGAATGTAAAATCGCTAAAGGGAGGCTCTCCAGATGGTGGATCAATGCCTTCTTCAGCGGTATCTCTCCCTTCCTCGACCCTATCACTCGAGATAAGGTCAGTCCAGATCATACCTTTCCGGGCTCGCCTGGGTGATCATGAGCTGACCCGATTTTATGCAGATCCGCTTCAACCCGAAGATGAGCGAGCTCGTTCCCTCTGCGCAACTAGATCACGAGTTTGGAGGCGATTACAATTTCGCCTACGATTACAACTCCTACTGGAAGACTGTCACCGAGTTTTGTCGTCTGGTATGAGCCTTCTTCGCCAGTCAGCCTTGTTGGCTAATCAAGAAGCAGGCACCGGATGGAACCCGGTTGGACCACGAGGGCAAGATATGGTACCCTCCTCTCGGAAATGGGGTTAAAGCCGCTTGGGAAGGATTAGTGCCGAAGCCAGGGGCGCTACAAACTGGCGAGGTTGTCAAAGTGGACGGAAACGGCAGTGCCGGAAACGGAGATCAGAGAGCGGCGGAAGGCGTCGCGGCGGGAGCGGCGGCGGGAGCAGCAGCAGGAGTTGCCGCAGCGGCTGTCGTGGGCGAAAGTAACGAGCCAAACACCGAAGCTCAACAGATCGTGAAGGACCATCAAGCGCAGGAGGCGGTCGTAGAGAAGCGCACCGACGAGGGAGTGTCGAAGGGTGAACAAGGCGAGGATGGCATCGGTGGGATTCAGCAGGGCATGTCAGAGGTGGCGGTCGCCCCTCCTCCTGCGATCGGTACGGCACCGGGCCCACCCGAGGGAGATGTCGTGTTTGATCATGCGCCGAGCAAGTCGGAGATCAAGGAGGCGAGGGCGAGCATGGACCAGACACGATAGTAAATAGTAAACAGTATAGAAGGGACTGGAATAGATATTATTGTGGATACTGGAACGATCTGGATAACATTGGTACTCCAGCTTGAGGCAATCGAACAGGCCAAACCTTCCTCATCTGTACAGGATGAGCTTGTAAATTTCTTGTAAACTCGCAGAATCGGTCTCCGAAGTACTGGGTCACGCCTCAAGATCGGATCCAACCTTTGTTAAAGGTCTTTCGCCCACAAGTATGCTGCATCCTCATGCAAGTATCGTCTTAAGCTCCTGACTCTGCGAAGCCCACTGCTTGAAGCTCCACTGATGAGGCACGACATGTTCGCTGAGCTTAACGTCCCGCTCGGCCAACCTGCTTCACCCATAAGTATTTTTCCCGATTCTATTTGGAAGGAGACGTACCCTTCCATGTATGACCGGTAGTGCGCCCAATTGAGACCTACTCCCACCTGATGTGCTTCCGAGTAGAAGTGCTCGGTGGATAGATGGGAGGTATCGACGTGTTTCTTAGATATCTTGGACAGAGTCGCTGCGATTTGCGTGGGTGTGGGTCTCTCGGTGCAGGCGTGCATATCTTGGCCTACGATCGAGCGGAGAGAGCGTCACTCCACAACCCCCATTACATCTGTTGTACCCGAACACGGATGATGGAGGGAAATAGCAGGGTCGACGTACCGACCCATTTGTCCGGCTTGGCAATGGCCACCTTGACCCACTCGCCCGTCTGCTCCACCGGGAAACCTGGCATGGCGGTCTCGTCGGTAATGGGGAAGCTCAGGAGGTAGTCTTCGTCGGAAGACTTCGAGAGGTGGTGGAGGACGTCGGAGAAGGGGGTACAGGTGTAGAGGTAGGTTGTGGGGAGGGAGGTCGACTTGATGTATTTCACCACTACGAGATCGCATGTCAGTACCAGTCGAGCAAGAGCAAGAGCAAAAGCTGGGACACGGTAAAGGGTAGAGAAACTGACCTTCCGCTTTGGCAGAACAGTGCGCGACCCGCTTATCCTCCGGAAAGTCTTCCAGCGCAGAGTAGACGACATGTTTTATGCCCGAGGCGACGCACGCATCGATCACCGTTTTCGATTGGTACACCTCGGCAGCGATGGCTTTGTTGACGTCCGCGCCGGGCGCATGGAACTCTCTGACTTCCCCGGCTGTCAGCCTGGTCTTACTAAGGGACGAAAATGGGCGACACACAGTCGGCATGAAGGAATGCGGCGTCTTTATCTCGTAGATGCTCCTCGTAAGACCCCGTAGAATCTATACTCCCCTGAATGACATGCACCTGCGCAGCTTCCAACTCTATCTCATCAGCTCAGCGTCCACCCATTCAGACAGAACGTGTGAGACTTACCGCTAGCCACATCGCCTTTCGCCTTATGCATCAATCCGTATACCACGAAAGAGCCACCAGCAATCAGGTGCTTGCAAACCGACCGCCCTTGGTCCGTATCAGCGCCAAAGACGAGGACATGCTTCGGGTCCTTGGCGGTACGCGCAGCTACACGACCAGGTGCGAGTGGTCCGAGTAGCTTATCGACTTTTTGCATCGCGGAGGAGGGGAGAACGTGGTTGAAGTGAAAGCGTAGGTCGTAAGCAGTTGAGCCTGAGTGTTCGGTGACGACCCAAATCTGTGCCGGGAATGGCCGACTTATTTGGTTCCGGACACTTCTCCATAATACAAAAGAAGAACGAGCAGGTGCGCTCATCGCTGCAAGCGCGGTCCGATCCTCCACCAGTACCCCTCTCACTGAAGGATTGAAATCCCTATAGCAGCATACATCGGAAGCTCGTACAAAGCGGACCCCGCTGAAATGGCATCTCGCAATCTCTATGAACCTGCCCGAGATTTTCTCTCTGGTCATCCGTCAGAGCTGAAGCAGCGCTTCGCAGTGGTAGGCCTGCTCACCATAGATACCCAGACACGATTTACTGCGTTGCTTCGATAAGGGATCCCTGTTCGCGTCGTACGGGAGATTTGATCACTTCGGGAGGAGCGGTAAACGGTATCGGTTGCGCTGAATAAGCTGGAGGTTCGCCCGCGAACTCCGATGCAGGCTGATTCCCCTCGTCAGACGAAGATCTTTTCTTTTCTATCGAGATCCGACTCACCGTCTGAGGCGACAGCTCCAAACTACTCTTCTTCGACTTGCTCGAATCCCGACTCAACTTTTTCATCAACGGGATGAATTTCCCCGTGTTCTCCGTCGGTACGGGTACGTGCAACGGTGATGCCGCTTTCTTCCCCTTGAGATCGTATCCATAGACTCCGTCATGGCCGAGAGATGGGACCGCCAGGTCGGATGGCAATGGCGAGGGTGTTGGTCGGACGAGGTCGGCCGTGATCGGGGAAGTCGGCGTTTCTGAAGTCGGGGATAGCAGAGTTTTGGCGGAGCGGATGATGCGAGCCATTGCTGGACGTAACGAGTGAACCTCTCGTCGATCGTTCGAGAGGTTTGGGCTCGGTGAATGTTTAGCGAGCGGATCGTGATCGGATAAGCCGCGGCCTCAACCTCTTGGCAGCTGATAAGGGAGCGCGGTCAACAACGTTTTAGGGCAATCAGGCACAGCTTACGTACGGCATTAAGCTTAGGCGATAAGCAGATACCGATCCGGTATCTTGTCGTTATCTTTCTGCATCTCAACACAAATCTGCCGAAGTCCCACAGTACAATCTCGGCATGTCTCCCCAGAACACTCTTCGATTCGCCTCCGATCTGCGCTCCCCCCTGATCCGCCGAGCCTTGACCTCCCGTCGAAGCTCTTCACTTCTTAGCAGATTCACCTGAACCCTCTTCACCGCCTCCCATCATACCATCCTCTGGTCAGTCTCAAGCTGCCGCTCCCGAGTTCTAGCTCGGAGATCCTCTTGTCTATGCCGTATATCCTCCTGAGGTCTGCTGTTCCCCGCTCGAATCTCCTCCTGCCTTTGCCGTATCTCCTCTTGACGATGAGCCACTCCTGGCTGACGCTTTCGTCGTTCTTGGTCTCTCCTGCTCCTCTCGTCCTCCGTCCTCGCTTCACGGTAGCGCCTCTCTTCATCTCTGTTGATTCGATCGGCGTGTCACTCCGTTTCGTACCGCTCGCGCTCGGTCTGCCGGCGGTTATCATCAACGGGCATAACATCGTCCAACATATCGGATCGGCGAGCTCGGTCGTCTGCGAGACGACAGGCGAATCGTCTCTCCTGTGGGGCATCATACAGGGGAATGGGATTCGTTGTCAACTGGCCGAGCTGAGAAGCCTGTTGGAGTGCATTCAGAATCGGCCAGCAAGAGACGAGAGCACTGACAGCAAAGACTCCGGAGGTACCGCCATGGTCGTCTCCGCTGCATGCCAGGTTCCGACCTATCGGCGTCATGGAGAAAATGCCCGTTGGTCGAGGGAGGAGGCAAGGGGACTTCAGCTGTGTCTGGGGTATTCGAGTCCGTATTCCGACCTCCTGGGATACGATATCGCGCCGAAGGATGCGGCTCGGTCTCTAGGTCCGCGTCGATGTCGGCCTCGGTACTGCTTTCTTCAGCAGGACCAGCGACACTACTTCCAATGACGGGTAGCGGATTCCGGCCATGATATGCCTAACGCGTAAATTCTGGACTGGAGAAGGGTATCAGAATGTTTAGGAATCAGTAAAAAGTCCAGAGGGTTGGCGCGGTGAGGCGTGTTTCCCGAGAAGCAAGAAGCAAGGACAGATCTGCAAGGATCCATGCGAAGTTCGGTACTCAAGCCTGATCGCCGCTTCTCATCGAGTACCTGATGTTCGCAATTCGAGTAGAGGAGCCCAGGGGCTGCAGAACTTTAAGACGGGTTCCACTTGCCCTCTGCAAGCGTGGTAACGAACTGGCTCCGAGCTGTGCTACCCGATTTCCATGCGTTCTTGGCAAGCTATATGAGTTTAGGATCTGCGCTTTTCGGCTTAGGCGGGGGGATGTGGAATGAATTGGGTGGCCTAGGGCAAGTGAGACATGATATTGATATTGCGACCAAGGTGGAATAGCCACACGGCGAGATGCCACATCGCCGCATTGAGCCGAGCAAATCACGTGACCCCGGCTTCGTTTCCATAATCCAACTGATTGCCAGGCTCTGCAAGTCAGGAGCACGAGGTGATCGTTCTCACCGGCACCCCACAGATGTCATCCGCTCAGCCCATCTTCCCTCAGGCCGGACCATCCTTCTCCGATCTCCGGCCTTCCATTTGGGAGCTCGTCACGCAGGAACAGCTGCGCGACCTCCTCCATCCCGTCGTCCGGTACATCCTCTCGGTGAGTCTCGACTCAACCACAAAAGCCTCGACTGCGCTGATGGTCGCAGTAGTACTTTGCACAGAGATATCCGCGATACCTCATACGTGTCCTGAACCGCCATGAGGCCTTCTTCGCGGCGTTGATGCTGTTGGTCGAACGGCACCATCTCAAGAAGCACAGTCAGTCCCGATCGAGACGACCTTGTGTCACGTAATATAGCTGACTCGATGAGCGTAGATGCGTCACTCTCCGAGCACTTCTACCAGCTCCGCCTCCTGCCGAGTCGCTCCATTCCCACACCAAGACTCTCCGCCCTCGAGCCGCCTCAGACAAGGAAGCTGAGCAGGAGGCAACGATGGGGTCTGCTTATCTTCCTCGTGAGTTCACTTCATGAGCTGTATTGCCTGGGCTGACGATGCACAGGTAGGAATACCATACATCCGCGCTCAAACACAAGACTACTACGAGCGGCTCGGTGGCGGCGCAGATCCGGACACTGTGTGGGAAGATTCGCCTCAGATCGCCATCACCAGGGTTGGTGTCTTTCGCTCATGGCGTCTATCCAATCTGACCAGTTCCTCCAGAGTGAGCGAGCCTTCAAGCTCATCTACCCGTACGCCAACCTAGCCCTCGACCTCACTTTCCTCGGCTACGATCTGGCATACTTATTCGACCGATCCGACTCCTACCGACCCTGGCACCGGTGGCTTGGGTTACGCATCGAGCGGAGAGGGCCTGCCAATGAACAGGTAGGGTTCAGTCGTCCCAATGCTTCGTAAAGCTGATGACGGTGATCAGCCGAATACCAATCCATCTCTTCTCAGCCGCCTACCTCCCCTCCTCCCACCACTGCTCCTTCTACTCAAACTATCGGAATGGTGGTACTCAAATTCCTCGCCACGGACAATCTCCCCTCTTACCGGCCAGATCAACTCCCTCTCTGCAACACACGCATCCATCCTTCCACCTCGACCTCTCCCGATCCTGCCTTCATCAGGTCTCCTCCCACCTACTCCACCAACGACGCCACCTCCAGACGATGCGCCTCGTCAAGAGGCGAGTGCTTTCCAGATTGGGCTGGAAGGGTACGGCAAGTGCCCGCTCTGCGGCAAGAAGTGGCAGAACCCGGCGATCTTGCCGTGCGGATGGGTGGTGTGCTGGCGGTGCGGATGGGATGCGGTGGAGGGCGAGGAGGAGGAGGAGCAGAAGGACAAGGATGAAGGCGGAGGGGAGGAAAAGCAGCCTAGAGTGGCAAAGAGGAGGGGAGTGTGTCCGATCACCGGTGTGAAGGTCGCACCAGGGGAGCTGCGGCGGGTCCTGGTCTGAGGAGAGGTTCGGCTTCGGTGAGTCTCCTTTGTGCCGGCCGCCTCAGCTTATCGAAAAGAAGTTGCATGTGAGAGGACTTTTATCGGATCTCAGTCACATCGAAACAGGCCGAAGCCGCACTAGATCTTCCCGGACTCCCGCGAGGATACTCCTACTCGACCGGTCCTGGGAGGGTTGGTATCGCGACAGTCCGGCGGAACACGATGCACCGTCATCGCAAAGCGCACTCAGCTCAGGACGAATCCACCTTCCAGTCGTCCCCATCGTCACCGAGGTAGACGACGCTAAAGTGTTCGAACTGCTTCATGTCCGTTGAGACTTGGCGAGATCTGCAAGTCGTCAGTGACCTTTTTGTCCGCGCGGAAGAAGTCGACAAGCTCGGATGCCTCGCAGAAGGCGATTGCAAGGTCCCAATCGTAGATAGCAGGTTGTCAGCGGACCAGAGGATGACGCGGTGTCAGCCTGAGCGAAGTCACTTTGATCAGCGCGGAATCTACAGGAGAGTCTGGGGTCTAGAGGGATAAGACGAGAACAGCGGAGATACGCCCTGCGCAGCGAGGCGATCAAGTTGTTTCGTCCGATGAGCGGGAGTAGGCTGACGAAGTGGAAGACGAGGAGATCGACGAGGATACAGAGAGGGAGCGACGAGGTGTCCTTGAATAGCTCAAATTGTGTACGGGACGATATGTGTTGCTGAAACAAGCGCGGATGGTGAGACTTTGGAATCTGTCATCCGGGCTGACCTCCTCAATCAAGAGCTTTTTTGTGTTTTCCAGTTGGCTGGGGGCCGATGGTGCGGATCACAGACTTGCAGCGCGGATCCAGAACGCGGATCTTTGTAGAAAGACGGCTAAATGTCCCACTTTCGCCCCGGAGCTGCACCAAAACCCGGTCAGATGGTGAACAGGGACGTCCGTTTCAGATTCCGTTCCTGATCGTCCGATCGAAGAGAGCCCGTCTCGTCATGCCGCCTGCTCGAAAGGAGCATGGTGGAGCCCCGATTGGCAGAGGTGAGCTCACTGCCGATCAATGTGCTTCCCCAATGCTCAGCGTGACGAATGGATGTCCGGTGTGATCGGACGGATAGGGGTGGTCGGCGATCAAAACGCTCGTGATAGCCGACGAAGCGGGATTCTGTGACGACATATTAAACCAAAATCAACGCCGCCATCGGATCATCATCTGGACAACAAGATGAGCGCGCTCGAGAGACGACTCATGCTTTCGAAGCTGCAGAACGCGTTGATCTCTGCTTCATACTGCAAGGTTCGTTCTATCGGCCTAGCAAAACCTCCGTCACGCCGCTTGGCTGGACTGTACGATTCCAGAGTTGAGCTGAAGAAGGGCCTATCGCAGATATGCCACAGCATCATCCCGGCCAATACGGACTGTCATCCCACTTGCCTCCCCTTCGCCTGTCCGCTCTGCGTCACCATCGTATGCGCCCCGCCGTCAAATAGAATCTGCCTGATGGAAGAACAGAATCGAAAGAGCTACGGCCTGGCGAGATTCGAAGGCGGTCTGTGTGCGGAGTGTGTGAGGGATGAAAAGGTTGGGAAGGGGGTCGGAGGAATGCCGAGGGCTGTATGCTGAGTATAGAAGGGGTTGGAAATTCTCGTCAAGGGTACGGGTAACGGGTTGCATGGCGAGCTGTTGTTGTACCAATGCAATCCGTTGTAAGGCTCCCACGGCTTTGGCGGGGCAGCGGCCGTTCTCAGACGACAGCACATCCGAGTCTTCAAACTCGTCTTGGTGATCGCTTCGGTATGATGACCGTTGGCATGAGGGTAAAGTCAAGTGCCAGCTACGGAGCGATTTCTAGGGGGACTTGCTGGAGTATGGTAGGGGCAGAACCCCTGAGCGTCGCCCAATGGAAGACCATTGACGATAGATTCAAAGGCAGGGCATGATGGTCAGACGAGGAAGGATTAGCAGCGAGGCGTTGATGCGCCGAGTCTGAAACTGGATGATACGACATACATGATGATACACCGTCTTGATACCACCTAATCGTCCCGTAATCCTAACCGCTTCTTCTCGTCCGCCAACGCCTGTTCTCGTGCTCGGATCTCCGCCTTCGCCAACGCCGAAGCTTGTTGTTTCGAGGGATGATGGTACAGCACTGGAGGGACAAGCAGTTTCAAGGAGTATGGTGGTCGCGATGATTGTGATTTGACACCAGACAGAAAAGAGAGAACGCGAGATGGGTCAGCTCAAACCAGACATCATCGCTGCGACCACCCACCGACGATATACCGCTCCATCAGATGGAACCCATTCAGATGCGTCATCGCCTCCGCCGCGTCATCTGGACTCTCATACACCACGTACGCCGTCCCTTTCGTCTTCAGGTTTGTGTCGGTACCGAGTCGGATCTGGCGGATTGGCCCGTATTTCCCGAAGAGGTCGTAGAGGTCGGGGCCGGTGATGTTGAAGTTCCTGGGGAATATCAGCATGGAGTGGGTGGATGCCAGATGTAGGGGAGACTGACAAGTTCTTCACGCTGAGGAAAGGCAAGGTCAGTGTTTGACGGCGAGCAAGAGGAGGCGCTCACAAGAGGGCTCGGGAGGCTAATGGATCGTTGGGCCGCTGCATTGCGACAATTGGGTCGTCGAGTACGAGCGGCGGAAGATACGACAAAGAGTCAGGTGCGGGGCAGAGTCTCCAGGCCAGACCTTGACGATGCGAAGAAGTCTTAGGCGTAGATGGGGAGTTGAAAATCATGCAACCCTTTGCCGCCAACGGTCTGGGATAAACACGATGAACTTTTCATCGAGAAAGATTTCGCCAGTCTTCATTCCAAAATTCGTTTGAGAACCCCTAGCATCGCTCCGGACATAAAATAGATCAGTAGACGCCCTCCCAGCATGGCGACCATCATCATCCTCCCCATCACCCTCACTTCCCCTCCATCGGGCTATCAAAAACCGACTCCCCCTTCCAACGTCAAGCTCACCACTCCCATCTCCCTACCCATCTACCCCGCCGGACCGTCCTTCATAGCGTCCGCCCGACGTCAGCTCCTCCAGCGCTCCTTCGCCGAAGACGATGCGGCCGTCACCGCTTCCCATGACCTGGCGGCTGCTGCCCACGCGGATGGGACGAACGATAACCCCTATCCTGGACTTGGGGAGGAAGAGGAGTCAACGGCTACACTGAGCAGCGACCCGAAGGAGTGGAAGAAGCAGGATCATTATGCTGTTCTTGGATTGGGACACTTGAGGTATACGGCCAATGATGAGCAGATCAAGGTCGCTCGTGAGTGGACGAGCCGTGTTTGCCCACAATCCGAGCTGATGAGGGTAGATCGACGGAAGGTGCTGAGGCATCATCCGGACAAAAAGGCTGGGGCGAGCGGTAGTGGGACGAACGACGACGCGTTCTTCAAGTGTATTCAAAAAGGTGGGCTTCTGCCATTCATGTCTCGTCAAAGCGCATCGCTGATGGTCTCAGCCAACGAGACGTTGACCAACTCCGAGCGCCGGCGACAGTTCGATTCCGTCGACTGGAACATCGAAGACGAAGTACCCGAGCTGAAGAAGGTCCCAGCCGAGAAATACTGCGAAACCCTGTCACCCGTGTTTGCTCGAGAAGGGCGATTCAGCAAGACTCAGCCTGTACCTGACTTTGGGGGGAATGAGGCTTGCAAGAAGGATGTAGAGGGGTTTTACGGGTTTTGGTACAATTTCGATTCGTGGAGGAGTTTTGAGTGGCATGATAAGGAGGTCAATGAGGGGAGTGATTCGTGAGTCGTGCCACACTGGAAGAATTGGGCAATATTGATGGTATGATAGGCGGGACGACAAGAGGTACACCGAGAAGAAGAACAAATCTGAGCGAGCTCGCCGTAAGAAGGAAGACAACATCCGTCTTCGTGAGCTCGTCGACAACGTCCTGGCGAACGACCCGCGGATCAAGCGGATCAAAGCCGAGGAGAAGGCCGCGCGGGACTCGAAGAAGAAGGGCGGTGTGGTCAATGGGACGAAGCCGATGACTGGTGCGGAGAAGAAGAAGGCGGATGAGGCGAAGAAGGCTGAGGAGGCGAGCAAGAAGGAGGAGGAGAAGAAGGTGGTTGAGATGAGTAAGGCGGATATGGAGGCGGCGAAGAAGGCGAAAGAGGCGGCGAGGAAGAATCTCAAGAAGTGGAAGAAGGTGCGTGACGCTCCTGGGCCGCACCATTTCGACTGACGGAGGGATAGTCCATTGCGACTATTATCGCTAGCTCGAACTACTTTGTCGCAGCCGGTACTGCTCCGCCCGCGAGTATCGTCGAGAAACAGCTAGCCGAGCTAGATACTTTGTGCGATCTGCTCGAGCCTGAGGACGTGAAGGACTTGAAGGAGAAGGTTGACAAGGCCGGGAGTGGTGAGCCGGTGAAGGCGGTATTACAGGAGACTGCAGTGGGTCTAGGGGCGAAGGGGGAAGGGAAGTTCACGGAGTTTGCATGAGATGCATCGCATGGTTCTGCATGCATCGGCAGGCGGTATCATAACTCGACGCTGCCGATCTGGGCTGAATCCAGCGAGTTGAGATTGCAGCACATTTCTCCTGCCAAATGCATGTCCTTCTCCGTCGCGGCTGAGGATATATTTCCAGCAAACGGTCGAAGCGCTGGTAAAGCTATACTCCTCAAACGATTTCGAGACTGTGAGGCGCCGCCGAAGATCTAGGTCCTCAGAGTGCCGAGTGAGTCGCACCCATGTCCAGCATGGCCGCGCGAAAGAAAGCTCGAGACGATACAATCGGCTTATGTATAAAGTGATCACATGCGGAAGATCATGCTCTGCGCCACGCCACGAGCGGGAAATCGGCAATAAAGCTTGTTCGCAGAAGGGCCCTGCCCTGATCGTGCCCGGCCGCACAGCTGTCGCTGTTGAGATTCGAGTACCTGTAGTGAAGATGCAAGACGTTCATATATTTGATGATATGAATAGTAGGTATGAATGTCCGAGGTGATTGGGGAAAGCCTGCAACTAGGCCTGCTAGCTAACTGGATAGGCGAGCTGCTTACTACGCCTTCAACAGCTGCGACCGGGCACGTGACGGTGACTGCCTGTGCCCGTCGGAATCGGAAACATATCAGCTCATTTCCTGTATCAGCTCGTCCCATTCGCCCATTCGCCCACTCATCACTCATCATCTCCATCATCTCTTCCTTACGGACAATTCTTACCTACACTCCTTGAGATAGACTTAGCGTGAGAGCTCAGTCCACCATGGCCTTTTTGATCGGCGCCGCCATCCGCGGGTCCGTCAGCGCGGTGCAATCCGGTATACAAGCGCACAAAGACTTCAACAACCCCGAAGGTCCTCATCCCCGGACGGATTCTTATGGGAATGTGAGACCTGCACCTTCGGGACCGGTTTATGGGTTGGTCATGAAGGCGGAGAAGTCCTATGCGGCGAGGAAAAATAAGGGGGAAGGGGGTCAGGTGGGTGTGGCGTCTTGCATCGCCTCTTCATGGGGAAGACGAGGGAGAGCTGAAGATGGTCACAGAGCGTGGACGCTTCGAGCGGTTCGGTGTTCACGAGTGGAGTGGCTCCAATGCAGGAGAGGAGATCGATGGAGAAAACGGAATGCGCGAAGGAGGAAGCTACCAAAGTCGACGTACGATCCTCCTCTCCAACCCAGCTTCGTACTGATCCATGAGCTCTCAGCCCGATGCACCGCCCCCGTACTCCACTGGCGCTCCCCCACCGCCCGCTGGTCCACCCCAAGTCGCGGGCTTCGGCGGCCCCCCCAACGCACCTCCGACGGCGTACGCTCCTCCTTCCGGCGCACCGCGCGGGCTTCACCGATCTGGGAGTACTTCCAGCTCGAGCTCTGGGAGTTCCGAAGAGAGGGCGCATATCTCTACCGTATGTCTCCTCCTCATCCCTCCTTTTGAGACTTCTTTGGCACAAGGCTGACGAATGTTTTCTTAGAGGATGGCCGCGACGTCCGGTGGGTTCCTGACCGATCGACGAGCGCGGAGGGCACAGCGTCGGATTATGACCGCCGAGTATAGGGCGCAGAACCATGAGGCGAGGGCGGAGAGGCATCGGAGGAGGGCTGAGCGACTTGGCGCAGTCTGAGTCGGTAGATCTCATGCGTAACTCATGTGGATTTGCCTTTTATTGGGTTTATTGTCCCGAGAGGGCTTGTGGTGTATGGCAAAGTATTGGATGCAGATATTGTACGCAACAAAATCCTGTAAACTAGATGTCATGCAAGACGTCCACCTTAAACAAGTGACTCCAACCCAAAACCCAAAGCGGACGCCTCACATCTCGAAGATCTGCCCACGCGTCAACTTTATCCCGCACCGGGGAGAAGACTCACCTCCCCATCCCCAGTCTCCCTCCGTTCAGCCAAGATCTCCGCAGCCACCCCTTGCCAATCCGCTTCCACGACCTCCGCCATCCGCCCGACTACGTACCCGAACTCCATATAGTCTGGGATGTACGAGGCGATGGGGTGCGCAAGGGCTTCTTGGATAGCGCGGCGGAGCTCGGCTAGGTCGTGTGCGTGTACCGAATACACATAAGGTCTAAGCGGGGATCAGTACTTTCTCGAGAAGAGAGTTCACCAATCAGGGTGGGAGATCACAGGCATGATGTGGTGATCGATGTGGTGGAGGAAAGATGGGACGCACGGGTCGAGATCCGTCATATGCCATTGCTGAGCATGCCACTTTGTCCGATTCATCGGATCCTCCCCATCCCACTCCAATATCGGATTGATAAACTGTCCCCATCAGCTCGTCACAATTCCCCTGATCTGTTAACCCACCGGTACACCCATACAGAGCGCGTCCCACGGACTAGGACTAATCCTCGGTCGCCCAACACCGACAAGAACGAAGCTCCTCCCCAATTCCTCATAAAACTCCATCTTCCCCAACTGTCCGAAATTCGTGATCCCATACTCCTCCACCGACTTCCTCGTGAACTCATCGTCATCCGCCATGCCTCCGACTATGGAGATGTGGAGGTCGCGCTGGAGGTCGGCTAGCGCTTGGAGTGTCCAGGAGAATGCGGGTGTGTCGTCGAGGTAGTGGACTTGTTTGGCGAGGAGGTAGGCCCTGGGTGGGTGGGAGCGGGTTGTGTGAGGTGTGAATGGGAGACGACGACAGGTGGGCTCGATGGACATGGAGAGGAAATGGTTGGGGTTTCGAGGTGAGGGGGAGAGCGTGAACTTCGGTCCAAGGGGATTACCGGGACTACCAGTCAGTTGAAACAGCGAGGACTGTGACCTACTCGTCCCAGTACCAAAGAGCGAGTAATCGCCAAGCCTCAATCCCCTCTGGATTCCCCTTTGTCTTCAAACACCCCTGGTTCTCCGACTTCCAACATAACTCCACCTGATCCGGATCCGCCAGTACCGCTCTCACATTCCATCGAAGCTTATGCCACAGCTCCACACTCTTCCGCATATCCGCATTCCACCATCCCAGATTGGTAAAGACGTACGAGTAATTCAGTGCGTTTAGGGTGGAGAGGACACTTTGGGCGTAGATGGTTTCGCCGGCGGTGGAAGTGGCGGAGTAGGCTTCGGAGAACCATAGGCTGGAGAGGATAAGGACGGTAGTCTGGTTCGTACCACACCCTTCTGCTATGAGTGCATCCTCCTCGGATGGGGAGAGCTCGGGGGTGGGCAGAGAGGTGTTACGAAGGAGACCGATGGAGGAACATCGGTCAAGTCGGGCGGCGATTTCTTCGTTGTGAGCCCAGATGTCGCCCGGTTGGAAATAAGGGTTCGGGCCGAAACGAAGGGGACTGTGAGTGGGCGGTGAGCGGTGGGGGTGAGGTTTGGTGGAGTAGATGAGGGCGACGGCGCCGAGAGCTATCAGACCGAGTAGAAGGCGCAGGCGGGGTGAGAAGTGAGTCGGAAGGGAGAAGGAGGGAAAGTCGAAGCGATGCCGTTTTCTGGATCAGTGATATTGGTAAATATGGGATGCCTTGTATGAGGAGGACTAACCGGAAGGGAGGTGGATGAGTGAACGCGTCAGGATCCCGGTCCGATTCCTCGGACGGGGGCTGAGGGGACAGATTCGTGTTCGACATCTTCAGCCATTATCGTCGTCTCTCGATCGCGTCCCAAAAATGCTGTTGCATATCGAGTATCTTGACGAATACCACCGGTAAGACAATTGGTAGGACTACCTTCGCAGTGACTGATAGGAGACTCTACGTGAGTTCATCCTGGCAGCTCAAAGAGTCGGAAACCGTTGATCCGGCTTCTCCGGAGTTCTCGACGTTTTCCGCTTCCCGCGCCAACAACCCCGGGTTACCGGGAGAAAAGAATGCATATGGACATCATTTACCTCGCCCTATCCCCAGCAACTCGTCCCCATACCGGACTCAAACCCTCCCGGACTTTCCACCTCTCCTCCCCCAACCAACCTTTCACGACCTCCTTCTCATCCGCTCCATCCAGCACGTCGACCCTTCCCTCTCCCTCTAGACACAGTGCCGCCCATCCAATCACCATCATCCCAGGCGGTCTCTCCTCGACACTCTTCAGCGCCTCCTCGATACCTTTCAGCGTGGAAAGAATGACTCGCTGATCCGGCGATGAAGCTCGTTCGATTAACGCGATGGGCAGGTGGGAGGGGTAGACCGCGCCATCTCGTCCGGGTGAGTCGAGGTCGGTGAGGACGGAGACGATCGATGCGATGCGAGCCACACCCATTAGGACGACTAGCGTTCTCGATTTGATGTATCCAGCCAACTGGACCGATTTGCCTTTCCTCCCCACACCCGTACACAGGACCAGACTCTCCGCCACTCCCCTCTGTGTAACTGGTATGCCTACCATGAGTGGTCCAGCAAGCGCTGAGCTGACTCCAGGGATGACGGTCGCTTCGAATCCATTCTCCCGGAAGTAAAGCACCTCCTCCCCTCCTCGTCCATAAACGAATGGATCGCCCTGCTTGAGCCGGACCACCGTTTCGCCAGACTGAGCGCCTTCAAGAGCCAGCTCCATCATCTCGTTTTGCGCGCCCTCGTTGTTCCCCGGGAACTTCTTCGCGATGTGCAGCTTGGCGGTAGGCGGGATGAGCGCGAGTATCGCAGCGGGTACAAGCTTATCGCTAAATATGAGCGTGGCGGATTGAAGGGCGTTCTGAGCGGTGACGGTAAGAAGACCAGGATGTCCGGGTCCTGATCCGACGAGGTAGATCTGTCCTTTGCCCTTCCCGTTATGCGATTCGTGGTGTGGCAAAGGCCGACTCTCGCCGTCCCAAGTTGAAAGCGCTTTGTCCATCTCCTCCGGGCTCATACGGGCCAGCGCCTCATATGAGTAATACTCAGACATCTGGTGAACCCATCGCATCCGCCTGAGCTGCTGTTCCTGGTCACTAAGCTTCGGCTTGCTAAGCTCGAAGGAAGCTCGGTGGAGAAGGCTAGGGGTGTCGAGCTGGTGAACAGGCGAGTTGAGCGGGGTGTCGGGGTCATCCTCGGAGATCCTGGCCTTCGCCACCTGCTTAGCCCTGTTTCGAAGTTTACCGACGTTATCCACAGCTGCGCCAACGGTAGTAGGGAGCTTTGAAACGATCTCGCGTCTGATCCGAGCTGATAGTCGGCATCCATGTCCGTTTGTGGACACTGCGATTTGGAGATTGCTAGGTTCTCCGCCGATTCCGGCGAAGCGGTGGACGGAGGGGAAACTGAAGGTGGATAAGGAGGGGTGGTCGGAAACGTTTACGGGGATATGCAGAGCAATGCACGCCTTGTAGATGATCTCCGCAGACGCGGCGGATCGTCGTTGAGCCGATCCGATGAGCGTATCGGTGACGCATACAAGCGCAATATCATTATTTGACAGGTAGGTCGCCCAGGCTTGCAGATCTGTCAAATCGAGCGACAGGTAGCGCACCTCGCTGCGCTTGACGCGGTATCGGACCTCCTCGTGACATTCGGCGAGCGAAGATGACGAAGCGATCATCACATCGGCATCGGCTTCAACGATTGTGAGAGCGCGGCTTGCGGCCAGTCGATTGGAGCCAACGACGAGGACGGGGAGATGGCGTGGGGTGAAGGTGAGAGAAAGAGCAGCTCCTCCTTGGGCAGCAGGAAAGGATCTGGCGCTAGAAGGTATGGTCACGACGTTGGAATGGTTTGCCGAGCCGTTGGCTTGAGGAGGCATTCCGTTGGCATGAATAAAATCCTCGACCTCTTCGACCTCTTCCTTGGGTCGCTCCTGCGCCTCGGTCCACTCTTTGTATGCGATCTCGCTCGCACCGTCGCTCAGAAGACGTCGAGTAATGAAGCGTCCGAGGACGATGCAGACGATCAAAGGGACAAGGATCCAGATACTGCTACGTCAGCTCCATCCAGTAAAGAATTTGCTCACCCCTATAAGACGTCAGCATTTACGACGAATTGGGCCAAAATGGCTCACATTCGGGATGATCCAGAACCTGATCAGTCTGTATGTATCATTGTGCCCGACCATGCACCATCCGCAGTAATACTCTGGGCCCTTATTAGCCATGACCCATACCTCATAACCCACCTTGAATTAAGTAAAGCGCCGTTTTCGACAGTGTCATCAAGGCGGATGAGAACCCCACGATGGGTGCGTGAGCGTGGTAGGAAGGTCGATCATGCGTCTTGGGTGTGAAGTGATAGGTGTGAGGGGAAGTGTGGCGAAGGTAGAGGTACTCGATATTGAGCATGGCCTCGATGAGATTAAGGAGTGCTGCGGCTGTTAGCGGAGGTCCTGCTAGAGGTAGCACTTACATTGGGCGTTCGTGAACCCGTCTTTCGCATCTAGAGCGGGCAAGCCGTAAAGGTAGTCGACCTGTCACCAATCAGTACTTGACACCATTCATATTACGCACCATCCCGTATGGCACCATGCTATTTTGTGTTAGCATGGACAGCTCGCAGGAAGCTTTTGGACCCACTTGTACGGCGTCCATATCCAGGCAAGATCCCCACCGGGCATACTCCGCGGTCTCAAGAAGCAGTAGGAGGCATCTAGCCTGGTCAGCCAGAACGCGTTCTGCTTACTCACCCCAAGTCACGATGATAGCGGAGAAGCCAAGCCACCAAGACACCCACATCGGCGGGGTCGACACCCTAAGCAGCGCCATTGCTACGATAGACACGGCTCCGGTTGTGATCTGGGCGAGACTAAAGCCGAAGCGATTGGAAAGGCCAGATACTTCGAGATGACAAGGATGGCACTTTCTTGGAAGAACCGGGACCAAAGTATACTTAGGCGCCTGAGACGGGATCTTCCGCTTCGATCTCTCGTACAACCTACGCGCGCCTATAAAAACAAGCAAGGGTCATTGATGATGATGGCCGAAGCCGGCGGGACCCTGCCAAGCGATCCCACCTTCTCCCTCCTTTCTCCTCGGCGTCGAATCGACAGTGTTATTCCTCGTTCTTCACTCGTCGAAAAGCTTGACCGACATCCGAATTTACGTGAATGGACCTCGAAGAAGCCTTGTCCGAGCCCCCGCCACCGGATATACGACCGTTCGGTCGTCTCCATCCATCAATACCAAGCCATGATCGCGCCGTGAATGTTTCGCGAACCAGCTCAAGCCCTCGCCAACATGTCCAGTCTTGCTTCTCTTGCTCCCCTAGCCTGCTCCCCAGCTCGCTATTCGTCGCCATCCTGGCGATCGCCGCCCTACCTCTCGCTTCCGCCCAATCCCATTCCGACCCCTTCACCTCCTACCCGCCTCCGAATACGAAATCAACACCCATCCTCAATCTCCTAACATACATCTTCACCTCTGCGCTCGACTTCCTCGCCAATCTCACCGGAGTGCAGCATGTCTCGGCGCAGGGCGTTCATGGTCTAGCCAAGAGGCTGGATCAGACGGGGAAGATAGAGGCGGGGATGATCCCCGTCCTCGTGGCTCTGTCGGGGACGTTTGCGGGTCTCACCCTTGGGTATGTGGTACTCGAAGCTGCTGGCGGAGAAGTCACAGGCTGATATTATACATCGCAATAGGTACTTCTCGGTAGATCCGACGCAGTTGCAGGTGTTGAGTATGAGTGGGACGGCCAAACAGCAGGACTACGCACGTCGAATCCTACCCGTTCGAAAGGACTCGCATCTTCTCCTCACCACACTCATTCTCGGCAACATGATCGTGAACGAAGCCCTTCCAGTCGTCACAGATGGTGTTCTAGGCGGTGGGATTCAGGCTGTCGTGATCAGTACCGCGCTCGTGGTCATCTTCGCGGAGATCATCCCTCAATCCGTTTGTTCCCGGTACGGTCTCCTCATCGGCGCGACCATGGCCAAACCCGTGCGCGTCATGATGTGGATCGCCTTCCCCGTTGCATGGCCTGTCGCAAAGCTCCTGCAGTACATCCTCGGTGCCCATCATGGTATCATCTACCGTCGATCCGAGCTAAGGGAACTGATCAAGATGCATGCGGCGACTGCGCATGGTGGAGGTGATTTGGACTTGGATACCGTAACCATGGCGCAGGGAGCTTTGGATCTGGCGCAGAAGACGGTGAGGGAGGCGATGACGAAAATCGACGAGGTCTTCGTGAGTAAAAAGCTATTGGAAAGGATAGATGTTGATCCGCACGCAGATGCTCCCCATCGACGCAAAGCTGGACTACGAAACGCTCGGCTATGTAGTACGATCAGGACACTCACGCGTCCCGGTAAGCGATTCTGCTAGAGGCTATCATCGGTGCTGACCATGTCGCAGGTATATCAGATGGTAGAAGTGCCCGACGTCAACCTCAATGCGCCTGCAAAGGGTCCGACGAAGACCAAGATGGTTAAGAAAGTCCTAGGCAGTCTTCTGGTGAAGAGCTGTGTTCTGCTGGATCCAGAAGGTGAGCTAGTCCGATATACTGAACCAGCACCGCCGAATCTCGCAGACGCCACGCCGCTCGCGTCGATTCCTATCAACGCCATCCCATCTGTGCCTTTCGATGAGCCTCTCACCAACATGCTGAACGTCTTCCAGGATGGTGAGCGGCAACGCAGACATCACATCTCTGCTAATCCATCTAGGCCGGTCTCACATGGCAATTGTCTCACGCCGCCCTCGTCGCGTGGAGAATGACCCGGAGGATGCTGAATCTGTCATGACCGCCGCTGCGGGCGGTCTCCGGCACCGCTTCATGCGCAAAGTCGCAGAGATCTCCCAGGGCGGTAAGGCTAGCGACTCGTCTGGTTCCGATACCTCAGCCACCGAAAGTGATGAGGATCCCGAGCGGGCCGAGAAGCGGAACAAGAAGAGGGCCAAGAAGGCACGTAAGTCGACCTCGACCAGCAGCAGTCCGACGGCTGTGAGCCGGGCGGACAACGACGGGGCGGAGAAGAAGAAAACCGGGATCGTTCAGGCCGCTAAGTTGACGCAGCTCGAGCAGACGGTACCAGCGGATGCGCAGATGCCACCGGACATGGTGGAGAAGGTCAGTATACAATCGAAGGCATAAGGTGGTACCCTGATGCGAAACTAGTTCTTCGAGGGCCTGGAGGGTGCACCTCTAGGTATCATCACGCTTGAGGATGTGCTTGAGGAACTTATCGGGGAGGAGATCTACGACGAGTGAGTAATATGCAGCCGATAAAGCTCTACTGACCTCGTCAGATACGATGAGCATGGTGGTCCCCGTGGTGCTGCGTCCGCCTTCGTGCCCAAAGAAGCCGCCCTAGCCGCCCGCAAAGCCGCCATGGACCGGGATAAAGCGCTCGCACAAGCTACGCCGCTCCCACCGACCAATGACGCCGATCTCGAACCTGCTGTACCCGCCGCGCCTGCGCGACGCGTGGTCATGCCAAAGCTCCCGATGCCGAAATTCAGCCTCGGCAAACGGCCCCTATCACAACCTGGTCGAGCAAGGATAGCGGAGAATGCGGCGTTGACGGCGGTGATTGAGAAGGAGAGGCCTCTCGCCGAGAAGCCTACAGAGGAGGTTCCAATTCAACGAACCGCCTCGCCTGGCGATATGAAGGGGGAAGTAGACATCGCAGATGCCAAGTTCCCCTCTCGGTCGCCTTCCGAGAAGGCTCTGTCTGCCATGCACGGCGCTACGCAGGACCCGACTAAGCCCGTCGTACCACTTACCGGACTCGACCCAGTCTCGGCAGTCCCTGCCCGACTCCTGTCCGGTGGAACACCTGTCACGTCCAACGTAGCTCCGCCAAGCAATGCGAGTCTTCTAAGCGAGGCCCTATTGATGGAGCGCGGTCGTCGTCGTCTCGCTGCAACAGGTCAACCCATCTCGCCTCCTCCGGCGATGCTCCGTGCGCCAAGCGCTACTGGGACCGGTCGTTCCGCCGTACCATCGCGTCAGCCCACGCCACCATCCGCGACTACCCCGGGATCACCATCCATGCCCCCGCCTGCGCCCAGCGGGACGAATCCGATTCTTAGTCCTATACCTGTAAGGAGGACGCCAAAGTTCAAGTCTGTACCTACACCGATTTCGGGCACGCCAATGCCCGGCCAACACATGGAGAACCCCATGGAGATGACGAAGATTGACAATGGGGAGAAGGAGGAGTAGACTTGTACATGGAGTGAAGTCATGCATATAAGACCAATCGCATGTACGAGTAGTTGTGTGAAGCATATCAGTCAGAGGTAACACAACAAGCGCCACGTGATGTGATCTTTGAGCTCAAGCGCGCCTGGTTTCGCTCAACCCGATATATCACCTATACTTCCTCTCTGCGTTTGCTGCCCCTAATCTTGAACCCAAAATGTCAAGACCTCAAGGACAAGGGCACAGAAAGTCGCAATCGACGTCAGCGCTCTCACTCCTAGCCTCACCGTCATCCTTATCATCATCCAGTACTCATGAGCAAAGCCGCTTGAGAGCGAGTCAACATCCCGCCCTCGGACGAGTCGAAGAGTCCTCATCGTCCGCTTCAGTCCCCACACTACCTGGAATTTCAGTCACTGGACATGGTACGCCGAAAAGGAGTCGATCAATCGGAGCAGTGGTCGGAGTGGACGAGGTTAAGGGCTGGTTGGGAGATGTGTGTTCCGTGTATCTGATTGGTATTCCGCTGACGAGGGAGATGCAGGTGATGAGCCTGAGATCTTCGGATCGGAGACGGCTGGCTGCTCTCAAGAGTCTCGAGAAGACTCTGGTCCGATGTTGTGCCAGAGTTGGGGAAAGGGGTAAACAACGCTCGTCGGCGTTTGACGAAGGGATCAGCCTGGCGGAGTTTATCGGTCTTCAAGGTACGTTACCTTGTGCGCAACTAGTCGTTGCTTTCCTAGCTGACAGGAGCAGTTCATGTCTCCCTTCTCTCGCTGTTCACGCGAGATACCCAGACACTTAGTCATCCGAGTCAACGTAGTGAGAAAGTGTCGCTCGTGGTCGGCGAGCTAGGATGTTTGGTCGGGATGTTACAGGGCTTGTGTCTCCTTAGTGGGGGATGTAAAGCCGCTGTTGGGGAATCTTGGGTCATCGAGGTTTGTCCCTGTTCAAACTGAATCTTGGAGAAAGCTGAAGAAGGTCTTGTAGAACTTCATTGATCTACTTCTACTCCTTCGAGCGTATCCAGCACCGACCGAGGATGGGTCGAAACCGATATCATACAGTATCCTCGAACTGTTGTTTTGTGTTCTGGTGGACTCGCCGATAAATGCGAGGACCTTCGAGAGACTGAATGGGTTGGAGGCGGTAGTGAGGGTTCTGAAGGCGGGAGTCGCCAAGGAGGTCCGGTACGTCGGCGGATCACTCAATCGCTCAGGACGATAGAGATGATATGAGGCTGACGTGTGATGCAGAATGAAGTGCATTGAGTTCCTCTACTTCTACCTACTACCCGAACAATCACCTTCTTCCCGCTCTGTCTCCTCTACGTCATCATCGTCCGGCGAATCCAACCTATTTCCCCCATCCCCTCTATCCTCATCAACGAGCTCGAATGAATCGGACGGACGCATCTCCCCTTCGCCTGTGCCACACAAGAAGGCCTGTTCGACTCACGCGGATATCGACATAAATTTCGTCCCTCAGACACCTAGGAAGCCACGGCAGCCGTCACCGGGTTACCTCACCCCTTCGACCACCGCCAGACGAGTGTCGGCATCGACCACTTCGACGCCCTCGTTGCCGACTGTTCCTGCCTCGCCCAGGGTAGCGGCGAGCCCATCGTCGCACCATCTGGCATCGATGGCTGAGTCACCTCACGATCTGCCATGCCCGAGCCCCAGGGAGAAGCGGAGTAGCTCTCAATGGGCCAGACCGGATCACGCCGATGGATCGACCGTCGGTCTGGGCTTCGGTTTGCCGAAAAGCTCTAGCATCGCTGTTGGCCTCTGTCAGAGCGACGAGACGGCAATCGACATTGCCGAACCACCCACACCTACGTTCTCCGACCCGTTCAGCTCCGATTCCCGCTCCTCGTCAGGCTCATCAACCGTGCTTGCCTCACCTAGATCACCTATGATCTCCCGTTCCTCTACCCAACCATCACTCACCATCGTCCAATCTTCCCCACGTGACCCGAGCACTCGCCAAACAAGTGTCCGAAGAGTCAGTAGAAGTCCACTGGCGCAAAGCTTGACTCCTGGAGAACCCTCCTTGCCAGACGTCCAAGCTCAGGTCAAGCCCCTACCATCGCCACAGATCAAGCACTCCCGCACTCAATCCCACTTCTCAGGCCTGCCCCCTGCGCCACCCGTTCCGGTTAAGCACGAGCGCCGACAATCCCTCGCACCCCCTTCAAAGCCGAGTCCAGTCGAAAGCCATCTCAGTCCGTTCAGACCACATCGAGCCTTCCCAGCAGGACTCACGCGCGGTCTGCCCTCATCCGCCTCATCGCCGAACCTCGCTTCTCCGCTGAGGGCGTCTAAGCGGATCCCATCGGATAAGCGGCCGCCGTCCTCCTTGGCGCCAGTGAGCGAGTCGCCGAGACTACCGACGAAGATGGTGAAGAGCGGGAAGGATCTCCGGTCGGTAGAGGAGAAGAAGGAGCTCGTGAGTCGTGCTGAAGATTTCGCTAGCTGAATGCTGATGAGAGATAGCTTGGGTCATGGTTGGGGAATGTGGATCAGCTTGTGCAGGGGGTCGAGAAGGTCAGCTTTTGGGGGTCGATCGGGAAAGAAAGGCGCGGTTGAGGACGGTTGTCGCGAGCCTTGGCTTCTCCCCATTGGTTCATTAACGTTGTTCCGTCGCTTGTACGCATGAGGCACAAACTGAGCTTCATGAGTGAAATCCATCGTCAAACCGTGTCACAGCCTCCAGAACTCGGCTCGTCGCCATCATGGAGCGTGACAAGCTGCATGGGCATATTATTGGGGATATAGAGTACAGAGATCACGGATGATAGACACATAAGATCCCCATCTCGCTTGTTCAGTATCTTCCTCCGGATTTCTGTTCGACGTATCTCTGTTTTGCCTCGGAGATTATCGATCTTGAGAGATGGAGCTTGATGCTTGAGACGTCGCTTTTGAGAAGTATGGGTGGTCGCGTCGATCCTGTCATCAGAAACGAGAGGAGGTTTGCGGGACCTGCATCGTTCCTCGGGATAGAGGAGGAGGTGGAGGCGGCATTTGAGATGTGCTCGGACCTTCACCCATCAGCCCGGTGGTCCGGTCTTGAAGCCACATCTCACGTTGGAACTGGACCGGGGGACCCATGCTCCCATTGATCAGTCCTTCCGCCGACATGCGTCCCATGAAACTCGATTGTCCCGACATCATACCCTGTCTCACCGGCATCGCACTCGCCGGGCGCTGATGCAGAGCGAAGGGAGCGGCTTGTTGTGGCTGCGGAGTCTGAGCTTGAGGCCTGCTCACGTCGAAGCGGTACCGCCTGTTCTTGGATCAGTGGGACCAGAACACAGAGGGAGAGACACATGCTCGAGATTGGTCCGTACGGCCCTTCCGTGGTTGGTTTGCAGGCTCTCGGTACTTAGATGGCCTATCGAGCTTGATGGGCGCATATCGTTCGTAGGGAATGTCAGTCGATTAGAGGTCATCCCATGAGATGTTTGCTGAGGGTTGTATGCTGCGCTTTGCGGGCGGTATTGGTCTTGTTGTTGCTGTACGGGCTGAGGGGGGACCCAGCTATTTGATGTCAGCGAGCGTCGCGCGGCTCGCCAATCATGAACGTATATGATTGATGGCAGGGGCAATGACTCACCGTTGTCGATTCAGCTGAGGCGTCTCCATTCTCATCCTCTTCGTTACATTTAAGGGCTGACCGGCTTCTACACTGTCATGCCCTTGAGCTCCGTACCCGTTCCTCCCGCCATATCCGTTAGGCACCTCTGCCTCCTCGGGAAGATCGGGTAGATGTGAGGCGGGGACGAAAGTCCCTCGCTGATACTGCTGAGAGATCGGTCGCTGCAATGGCGATTGCTGTCGGGGCTCGTTCGCGAATGCGATTTGCCTCTTGAGCTCGGCGTTCTCCCTGGCAAGATCGTAAATATGGCTCCGCTTGCGAAGGAAGCCATACTTCTGCATCTCATTGAGATTCTGCTCGACCTCCCTGTACTTCACCTCCAGCTGGGCATAATGCTGGAGGTTGCTCTTGATAGTCGCTATCATCCCCTGCGATGATCCATGAGCTTAACCCGATTCCGACTGGGAGACTGTCACCTTCTTCGCTTCGAGCTCCTTCTTTTGGCTTTCGACTGATCTCTTAAGCTGCTTGAGCTGGAACTGCGCTTCATCATCAACGGATGTCGGATGAAAGTTGGTAGACTGGCTGCAAGAATTTGTAAGCTCCTGCTATTGCTCTCGAAGTGAACATCAGAGGGTCTGAACCAGCTTTCGAGATCGCGATTCAGCTGTGTCCAATCAGCGTACCGTAATCGGCGCAACGAAGGCCATGTACCCCCGCGTCTATGCAGTGCGCGTCGATACCCTTTGTCCCGCAGTACGTGCACACTCCCTTCTTGTCTACCATGATGGCGATGAGTCCGCGCTCGAAATTCCAAAGAACACCCACTTTCGTCATGCCCAGAACAGAGGATGTGTCCACAGCTCGTCATCCAGAACGTCCTATTCTCCTTCCCCTTCGTCTCATCGTAAAACGGGTGATTACTAGAACCCCACTTGATCAGCAAAATACCTTTCCATAGATGGACAATGACACTCTCCACTTATGACAGGTGACGTAATCCAGGAAGCCCGTTCTGTCGTTCTCACCAGTCCTTCCCGGCGTCGAGGGGTCCTTTGACCCAGGCGGAGGTTGGTCGGCGGCACCGCCGAACTCGCTGTCCTTGGGGTTGGCGGGACGGGCGGGGAGCGGAGCCATGTCTCAGTCGAGGCGAAGATGGCGGAATTACAGGTGTTCTCGGTAGGTCTCGGTGCGAGTAGGGGCGAGGATGGGAGAATGAAGAGGAGGAGGCGGGATCCTGGTGATTGGACTTTATGGCAAAGACCGGTCGAAGAGGAACGGTAAGCTCGCTGCGGGGATTGTCAACCGACTTGTCGAGGTACAGGAACAGGAAAAGGAGAACAAAGAGTTTAAGGGAACGAGGTGTAAAGCAAACGAGAACAGGTTACGGTGGAAAGAGAGATCAGTCGCGGTGGCCCGAGCGGTGCTTCCCTGAATTTGCTTCCGTCCCTGCCGACACTGATATCGATGAAAAATGCCATGCTCTCCCCCTCTGACCCAAGAAATAACGTGCTGGGCCTAGTCTCATCGCCTTTCATTCGCTAGTACGCGTCCCCCTCTCTTCCTTCGCTCACGAAGCCTAAGATTTCGAGGGCTTTGGCTCTGATGGGGTGATCTCTATCCCGTCGTTTCTGCGTGACACGATTCCTTCAGTGAGAGCTCATTGAGACAAGCTGGGATGAAGACCGAAGGGGATGAGAAGGGCGAGAAGATGAAGAGCAATATAGGAGGAGGTACGAGGTCGACTCACGATATCCTCGTCTATCTTTGTCTGTATATCCTCCAATGATACCTGCTGCAAAGGCAGCATATCCTCCGCTATAAGATCCTGCGGTCACGGCAACTGTAAGCTCAGCTCAGAGAACCGTCTCTTCCACGTATAGATCGTTTCCGGACCGAGAGCGTATTTCCAGCCGCAATGGATATGAGACCGACTCACGATCTCGCCCAGAGCTACCACGTTCTCGCCTCGTATCAATAACACCCCTAATCCCTCTCAGCAAACGCCTCGTGCGCAGTCGAAGGCTCACCTAGATCCCGGTCGGCGTACTCTAGCTGGTGATGTAGTCGCTCAATCGTCGATTCAAGGAGGAAATTGGCTATACATTTCTCACATGAGCACCTGTCACCTCACGGGCTTCTTCGCATCATCCCCGCTCCATCCTCGACGGATAGCAAGAGTATGGACAAAAGGCTCACCAAATTGATCATAACTCCGGAATACGCCTATCAGTTTCCGTCCGTCTCGAAGGATCACCATGACCTTCTCTGAAATCGGGTATCATCAGCATGGCGAGAACGCTGGAGTGGAACTGCATGGAGATAGCCGAAGGGACCCACTATCGACAAGGTCCACGAGCGAGCCGGAGGTAGTGAAAGGGATGAGGGCGTCCATGGGCCAGCGAAGTCACACTTTGTTCGGCTCTCTGACCAGAGTAGTCCCCACGATCTGGGCGCCTAGAGCCTAGTTAAGTCCCTGAGTTTGTTACCGATGAAGTGCTTTGGATACCATGATTCGGAGCCAATCCTGCTTAGAATCAAAGAGATGATTTGCTTCCGTCCACCATTTTGATGCCTTGTTGCGGGGACTCCACTACCCTCGCCCAAAAGTTCGAAGCAGGTTGTCTTTGGGTCGTCTCAGCCATACACGCCGTACAGAGCACCATGAACTTCGCCCCGTCTTGTCGGTTGTGCCTGAGATGCCGAGCCTCCACCTTTCGACCCAGAGATCCCCTTCGAAAACGATTCAACCGAGCTGTGCGAGCGTACTCATCTCCGGCTGTACCTTCACCTTCGACATCCCCGATCATCCTGGCCGACCAGGAAGATGCTCTGGACGAGCTGGCCCGCCCACGATCATTCGAAGCGGCCGAATTCTCGAGATCCGTGGAAGAAGGTACCGGAATCAGCTCGGGGACGTTTGTAGACTATGCGGGAGAGCTGGAGAGGAGGAAGCGCAAGATTGAGGCGAAACGGCGCCAGGGAGTGCGTCTCGCTTCATTCATTGCGACATGTGCCTAAGCTGAAGTTCTGCACAGGGAGCGACCTTCAAAGACCATCTCATCATCACAGTCCGAGGAGGTGAGACATATTCGTGACGTCGTATCCAAAAAAGAGCTAAATTCTCTCAGGCAAAGGTGGCGCCGGTTCCGCAGCTTTCGCTCCAACGCGCTCAGGAGCACTCGGTCCCGCCTCAGGCGGCAACGGCGGTCAAGGTGGTTCCGTCTACCTCACCACCTCCTCCCAACTTACATCCCTCTCCACCCTCCGACGGCGATATATCGGCGGGCAAGGCGGGAATGGCTCAGGGGACTATCGGCACGGTAAGAGGGGCGACGATATGGTGCTCACCGTTCCCGTCGGAACGGTCGTGCGCGAGCTCAAACGAGAAGGAGAGGACGCGAAGATCTGGGAGGAGGAGGAAGAGCTTGAGCTAGATAAGGAAGAAAGGCGGAGGAGGAGGTGGGAGAGGGTGTTCGTTTCTCATCCAAGTGCTGCGGTGGAGGAAGGGGATTATAAAGAGGCGGAAACGATGCTGAGGAAGGAAAGGCGTTTCGCGAACGTCACTCCGACTTTCGAGGAGGATACACCCGTCGTACACGATTTGGAGAAGATCATCGATGAGCCGATCCTGCTGGCGCGAGGCGGACAGGGCGGGCTGGGGAATCCGTTCTTCGCGAGCGTGTCGGGTCATCGTGCGCCCAGGATCGCTTCGAGGGGACTGCAGCCGTACGCCTCGACATTCGAGCTTGAGCTGAAGCTGCTCGCGGATGTCGGGTTAGTGGGGTTCCCTAATGCCGGGAAGAGTACGCTTCTCCGCGGATTGACTGGGCGACGAGCGGAAGTCGCCGGGTACGAGTTCACCACGCTGAACCCGCAAATCGGAGTGGTGCGGGTATGGGACGATGGCAGCTGGGGTGGAGGCGGAGTTGCTGCTCTAGGCGGTCAACAAGGGGAAGGAGTTGTCGTCGAGGAGAGTTGGCGGGAGCGGGAACGAGATGAGGCGGCTAGGGAGAGAGGGGAGTACGCCCCTCTCCCTCGAAGTCCTAGAGGTTTGGAGAAGGAGAAGATCGAGGTTAATCGATTCACGATATCCGATAACCCCGGTCTCCTACCTCAAGCGTCCGAGAACGTCGGTCTAGGCCACTCCTTCCTACGGTCTATCGAACGATCACTCGCCCTCTGCTACGTTCTGGACCTCACTCGTCCGAACCCGGCTTCAGACCTACATGTGCTCAGGGGCGAGCTCGAGGCGTACAAATGCGGCCTCTCACGGAAAGGCGCAGTAGTGGTGCTGAACAAGGGCGACGAAGTGGATGAGATGGTCGGGAGGGAGAGGTGGGAGGGCGTGAAGGAGGTCGCGGAGGAGATGGGGGTGATGGTCCTCAGCGGGAAATATGGGCTGGGGCTGGAGAGGCTGGTGAGAGTGCTTGGGGAAAGGGTGGAGGAGGCGAGGAAGGAGGATCTGGGACAACCATTCAGGATGAGGCGCTAAGGGTCTTAGCGTATCACACATATGGGATCTGCATCAATCACTCTCATCTGCGACGGTACATGCCCTCTTTTCCTATGACGCCGATTTCGAGATCGGCTGGTGGGGTCCACCGTCATTAATCTTCTCCTGATCATTTCGACAAGTTTGGCGGGCGCCAAAGGGACTGCTGGGTGATGGGGGTGAGCGTGAAAAAAGCGATGACGCCAATCGATTAGATTCTGGTCGTTCAAAGCATTGAGGAAGTCCTCACTTATGCATAGACGCATACATAGGTCATCTGTTCACCATCAATATCAGGTGTCGTTGGCTCTGAAATCACCAGTTTTCCTCCATCCCTCACTGTGTGATGCAGATCGACACCATTTTTGTTTACCCTCCATTTCAGTCCAAACTGCTTGCTCGACCATACTGCTGCACATGACAATCTTTATTTCCCTCTGTTCATGCAATCCAAGAAGACTCACACGATCGTCTGCTTTGGTCACTTGCGATATCCAGGAGTGTCATTGGGATCAAGGGAGGACACTGCATGTTTTTCTGCCTCAATGCATCCTATGCACATTCCCCAAGAATTTTGACACCACTTCCCAATAACTTCACCATGTGTAGACCTGACTTGTGGCGCTTTCAAGTTGTTGCTAGGTTCCCAAGTTGGACCCTTGATGGCTGCCAGGATTGCCACTGGAGCTTGGGGGAGGGTCAAAATCCTGGCTCTCAACCTGCCCAGAACCGCTTCTGGACATCTCTGATGCCAATACCATTGACAAGCAAGTTGTATAGATGCGGCTCATTGCAGAATTAGTAATGTTCCTGAAATCTCTTGTCCCCAAAGCGCTTTCCGCAGCATCCCTTTTCTGCTCATATTCTGCAGCGTCCCTTGGTGGATCAGTCAGGTCATGCAAAACAACACATTTCCGACCAAGCCGAAAGGTCGGGACTGTCCAATCGTTGGCGCTGCTTCTCATACTGTGTGTGAGCGGCTCTGCAATCTGTACTGGTATGAATGAATGAGGTGTGAGATCATCCACAAAAAGAAATCTCTTTGTACCCTTCTGCTCATCAACTCAAGTCATCACTCATCAGTCCTTTGGCAGTGGGAAGGCCATTTCCATTGATGAAAGCTGTAGAAGGATGCTCTATTCTGATGCTGGAAGATCCTGTTTTCCAATGGCACTGCCACATTCTTGAACCTCCTTTTTCAAACAATGCCACATCACAATCCCGGACATCTGTCAGGGTGCTACGCCGACCAGTGATAAGGCCCGACGTCCAACTCCTACGACTGGCGATCGTGGCCGAAGGTGGCGATTGATAGGCAAAGAGGGTCCAGCGTCAAAGGTACTGTCGGGGACGTAT
>JAABUK010001863.1_pt1 | contig 39307 bp, 41 predicted proteins | sample 5559141 | NCBI WGS metagenome assembly JAABUK01 (sample SAMN10711869, study PRJNA513367) | rock metagenome | isolation source: Antarctica rocks | place: Antarctica: Victoria Land, Pudding Butte nord | collected 2016-01-03 | reverse complement strand
GTCTACTGCACATGGCATTTTCAGTACCTCCCTGCATGTGGCCTCTGAATGAGTCAGTCTGTAAGTTGACGTCATTAATGACACACTGTGCTACAGCTTCACGCAGCTGGAGCAAGCAGAGGCGCGATATCAGCAGCGGCTGAGTCCGCCAAGCAGAGTCAGTGGACTGTCGCAGCTCGCTTTATTTGGTTCTTTGTACCCACTTCATCCATATCAGCATGAGTGGTGACACCAACTCCGCGCAGGATTCTCCGATCACCTTCAACGCCTTCAAGCAGAATTTTGACTCGAATGACGAAAAAGACAGGTACATACGTCCTGAGCCCATGCGCAACCCTTCTGATTGCCACAAGAGATCACGTATGCTGAGCGCCCCAAGAAAGGCACACCGCAGTTGCAGCCTGATCAGGAGCCCCCTTGCTCACCTGCCTGTCGCAAGCTTTGGATGGCTTGGCATAGCTTAGCGTGAAAGCTGACTTTGATGCTGTGTCTAGTACAATGCCGTCGTACGCAGCAGCTACGCTCTTCAAGTCCTTGTCGCCTTAGAGGCTGCCTGCACGCCATAGCGATCGCATACACGTGTTTTCAGTGGCAAGATACGCTGTTTTGAGCACCCATATCCCTGCCCTATGCCAATCCTGACTTTGTTTCAACTTTGCGACAGAGTTGCCTGCCCTGTGTAGGCGCTTGTATGTGATCCACGCACATCCTTATTTCCCATACAGCACAGAAGCTGACCAAGAAAAGGCTTATGAGTTCCAGGCTGCTATCAAGGCAAGATTTGCAGATGCAAGCGGTGTGAAAGTTGGCGCCATCCATCCAAAGGCACTAGGCCCCCACCCAATGCCACAGTTTCAAATTTCCTTCACCAAAGCCCATCTGGTGGATGTCCTTCCTTGGCTGATGTTCAATCGCCCAGGGGAATTTAGCATCCTGGTGCACCCTTTCACTGCTAAACCGGTAATTACACTTACAATGGGTGCCAGCTGCCAAACTCTCTGTCAGACCCTATCATTATTGCCATGCATTGCGGCCGAGGTACAACATGAGTCACACGTGGACGTGTTTTGGCACAAACATTTTCGTGTCTATGACTGCAGCTGGTACCTCAGTCCCCCATGTATGCACCTGTTGCAGCTCTGACTGGAAAAGCATCATCAACTTGCTGCAATTGCATTCCTGCACGCCGCTTTTAACTGTGATTCTTTACACTAGTGCAGTACTGTGCTCACAACTCAAGCGACGCATACGCTCACAGGCAGAAGATCATGACTCCAGTGCTATGTGGCTGGGCAAGCAGCTGCAGTGTCATCTGCAGCCCATGGAGCAGCTGCAGCAGCATGTTGCAACAGAAGTCCAGGCTGGCAAAGATGCAGCTGCTCTTCTCTGGCGATTTGCCTAAGCTGTCATGGGTTGTGAGCCGCATGTAAAACCCTGTATACTAGGGATGCAAGCTGTATATCATGCAGTGAGACAGAGATAACTGCCACATTTGAAATCAGCTGTATAGCAATGTTAGCTGTGAAGTACAGACTGGAAGAGGGTTAAACGTTTCTGAAGTTTCGAATCAACAAGCAAATTGAAGCTCAAGCCTGCATGAGACTAGAGTACCTAACGTTGCGGTCTACTGTACCTGAGGCTGCTGTAATGCAATATGGCTTTGTTACGTGAAAGCCTGAATAATGCATAAATGCATATACATGCACTGCAGTTGCGGCAAGCAGAAGCTGCACATACATTGCGAGACACACATTTCTGCATTTCTGATCTCTCCTCAGCAAGTGCTGACGGTGTTCTTGACATTCTGCTGCACAGTGTTCTGAGCTTGTCACTAAGGCTGCCTGCAGAACCAGTAGTACATGGCATTGACCACAGATTGACAATGTGCCGCAAGTCGAAGGCGCTGCAAGTCGAAGGCGCTGCTTTTTGTCACTGCTCATTGCTTGTTGTGTCAGCTGCCACTCATTTAAGCTTTTAGCATGCACAGGTTTGTTTGCATGCAGTGGGTGCAATAACAGCAATTTAACAGCTGGTACCTTAACATCTGACAAGGCTTGCAGGTGGTTGCAACTTGCATGCAGTTCTCTTGTGCATTTAGATTTCACAGATATCGCAGCACCTCTTTCAAACGCACAGCAGTGCTGTGACAGGCAGAGTGCTGATCTGCTGTTGCATATGGCTTAACGGCAATGCTTCTATAACTCAACGATGACCTGCCATAACTGCTGACCCGTACCATGTCGACGCCGGAAGTCAGCAAGCGAAAGCCCGACGATCTGATATCGTGCGTCTGTAACATAGACGCCGGTATTGAACTTGCCAATACAAACAAAGGTGAGCATAGCGCTCACACCTTGTGCGCAGCCGGGGAATCTTTTTCAAGGTCCAATGGTGTGGCTGTAAGTTGTTGATCAATGTTGACCAGGCTCCAGACCGCGTAAGCGAAAGTCTCCTGAGCATCCTCATGGCCGCTCGGATGCTCTCAGTAGAGAGGATGACGGAAGTCATTGGGTCTTCCCCGAAGTGCAGCAGGCAAGCCAGGGTCTCTCCTGGTAAACTCTTTTCGCTGGTCAAAGGGCTGACAGCACAACTGCTCATTGCAGGATGAAGCCTCCAAGCAGTGGCCAGACCGCACTACAGCAGTCTGGAGTGCAGATACATTCCAATCTGGTACAAGCAACAGAAAGCGAAACAGGCTTGCTGGAGAAGTGCCAGTAAGCATGAAAGGTACTGACCTGTTCCATGTTAGGTCAGCAACGAGTGCATTGGCGGACTTTGCAAGGCACTGCACTTGCTCTAACAATGAGGTGTACCATTATTAAGGGCCAGTGTGTGAAGAGCTATGCTTTACAGGTCTTCAAAAGCATGCCAGCTGTGGCTCACTTCTGTGCTGTGAGCTTTGATGAGGAAAACAATGAGGTCAGTTACACAATGCAATCCTCTTGGCATTCAAGAAGCACCATTGCTTGCATGCCTCATCACACCTTCACCTTGCAAGATAGACTGTTCGCCCCTGTCGCATCACATGCTGGCACATATAGGTGTGACAACAGAGGCTGCATGCCAACATATAAGCCGTAAAAGCTGACACAAATGCAAAACAAATGGTCTGACCGCTGTAGGTCATGGAACTGGGTTTGAGAGACTTTGTTGAAGTCAGCTACGCAGATGAGGGTGGTCAAGACCACCTGGGTATTATGGAGATTAACGAGCTTTTCGAAGACTCTCAGGTGACAGTCGGCCTGCATTCTCATTGCACGCACAAATGCACTGCCTGCCCCTTTTTTCATATATGCTGTACCTTTGTCTTCAGCACTTCTGAGTTTGGCAGTCAGCAGCTTGTTCTTTCTGACACACGCTTCACAGCAAAAGCTGTCTTGGCTGCAACATGAATTTGAGTTCCTGTGTTGCTGTTGTTGGTTCAGCACCATAGTGTACTGCAGCAGCCGTGATGCATGCATGTGCTCCAGCTTCTGCAATTGCTCTGTGGTGACTCATTCCCAGCCTCAATAGCCTGCCTATTTTGCAAGCACTCATCTTGAGTCGTGCACCGATCCGTCTGTTCCTCTGGTTTGGATGAAGACAATACACACGCCCTTTCATGGGCAAGCTGTATACAGAATGCAGTGTACAGTCCAGCCGGAGCAATCAACTGCCAGCAATAGCATTCCTGATTCATTGGTGTGCGCTCATATGTTTGTCAGGCTCCTGTCACAGCACATGCTGGCTGCACTGCAGTACTCCGATGTAAACTTCATTTGCCATCTGTGAGTTGATCAGTGATTCATTGGTAGATCGCTGCATTACAATCATGCCAATGTGATGTTACCACTGCAGTTGTTGGCTGCAGGGAGATCGGTGGTTTGTTGGGCACTGGTTCTATCGCACAGGGGAGACAGCGCTGGCAGTGCACAACAAGGACCTCTGGACTAACATCTCTAAGCAGCGCATCTTCCGTGCATCAGCTTATGACAATGGCCGGGACTATGCCACCATCTACCCTTTCACTGCTATTCATAGGTGACGTGCTTGTCCCCATGTTGTCAGTCATTCCAAGCATGCTACTCCTCATCTGACATGTGCCCTGCTTGCTAGCTTGAGTCCAAGGTTCAGACACATGCTGATATGAGCACTGTCTTGCCACGCATTTGTTCTTGCAATCTGTACCAGAGTTCAGTGATGCAGCTAGCTACATCACCATGCAGCTGGTGGCTACAAGCTGGTAGACTTTGAGGCCATAGCAGTTATGACAGCTGCCAGCATCCTGCATATCATGCACATATTGTCATGACACAACATGCAAACAGCCTGTTCAATGTTTGCCGATGGTTACAGGAAGGTGACTGTGAAGCACATTGTGCCGGGGTCAGACCCTCTGACTGATGTAGACTACTGGTGGGAGCAGCAGCATGACAGGAGATTCTACACCTTTGTTGATGAGTATCCTGCAGGGAGCGCACGCCAGTCTCAGCGTACTTCAACTCAGCCTCGGGTGCGCAAGCCTCTGCCTGCACCAAGACATCTCATGCCATGATTGCTGACGCCATTGCTGTTCTGATCTTGTGGACAAGCACATGCATGCTGCTTAACGCTGTTTCCTGCTGGCATTGCTCTGCACAAAGCTGGTTGGCCACATGATGGCTTTACACACTGAGATGTCATTGCACCCATGATCATGGACAGTAAAAAGGAATGGCATTAGTACAGGGCTCTTGAGTATCGTTGAGTATCAATTTTGCACATCTCAAAAGTTCGGCTTGCTGTGAACAGTGCTACAAGCGCACACAGCTTTGCTTTTGACCAAAAGCTGCTTTTCAGCAACAGGCTTAAGTTTTTCATTTAGCATCGAACATGTGGCTAGTGTCACTTGTCTGTGCTGCTTTGCCATCAAAGCTGCACAGTAGACAGGACCTCATGTTGCAGCATGCAGGTGCCATTTCAGCCCTTGGACACCACCGTCACACTCTGAAACCACTCCAACAGACTACAACACTGACACTCCAACAGTCCACAACACTGAAACCACTCCCACAGTCCACAACACCATTGATGTGTTGTGCAGACACTCAGATGTGCTGACTTCTATGCCGGCTGTGGAGGGTTGTCATTCATTGATAGGCAGACTGACAGGGTGAACATCACCACTAAGTGGGCAGTGGACTTCTGTAAGAGCATGACACTCAGCTTCAGAGCCAACTACCCTGAGACAGAGGTGATGCTCTGTGCCTCTGTACATGGTCAACTATCAACATGTTCTTTATTGGTTTCCGCCATGGACAGCTAAGCATGCCGGTTGCACTCCTGACTGCCCGGTGAAAGGCATGTTGGCCCAAATGTACTGTATGCCGTCATCATTATCCCTTCAGTCAGTCAGTCAGTCAGGCAGGCATCTAGTCAACCAACCATTCATCGGTCAGATGTCTTCTCCTTGGGTCAGGTACATACACCCTTGAATAGCTCCCTGTTGGAGGTCCTGTCTTGCTGCAGCAATACTGTGTGTTCTTGTGGTCTGTGTCAGACCAGGCAGTCGCCACCAGCCTTTCAAAGCTGTACTAGACATTTTGTAGACTGTTTCCTTCTGTAACAAGAGGGTTGTTGCTGCAGGTGTTCAAGACTGGAGTGGATGAGTGGTTGAGGCTGTGTCAGCTGTTCACAGTCCTCGTGCTCAAACACTGTGACAATGTTGACGTTGATATTGATGAGGACCAGCTGCCCCCTTTGGTGCCGCCTGCCTCACCTGCTAAAGGCAATGCAGCGAAGGGCAAAGCTGCAGCAGCAAAAGGCAAAGTTACAGCAGCGAAGGGCAAAGCTTCTCCAGCAAAGGGGGTGGCAGAGGCAGCAGCAGCCAGCACAGACAGTCAGAAGGGAAGGTGTGCAAGGAAGGGTTTGCCTGCTGTTGAGAGCATCAAAGGCTTGCGCCTTGGGGACAGTGCTGAGCGAGGCAAAACAGGTAAGATGCCCTATGCTTGTCAACTGTAGGCAGACCTGCTTTGGTGCTGTTTAGCTTGCACTGAGGCACAAATTGGGATCAGCCTTTTCATACCATGCATTCGGTTCTATTGCATGAATGTTGAGAAGCAGCAAAGGCAGCAGCTCAGCATTGGGTCATTTTTGAAACATACATTGAAAAGTGTGCACACACACTGCAGTACGCAGCAAAGCCAGCTTGCAGAACCACTTAATCCAGATCTTCAAAGTGATGGATGCATCTTGGATGTCATGCATGTGATAAGAACCAGAACGCGGGGTGCTCAGACTCACTGGGCCGTGCCGTTCTGTTCAATGACACCAACATGTCCCAAGTATGCATGCTGAGTTTGTGGCAGAGCCTGGGCAGCTTGCTTCCCCAGGTCTTGATGCACAAGACCACCTTGTCACACATGCGACATGCACAAGACCACCTTGTCACACATGCAACTTGCACAAGACCACCACCTTCTCACACATGCGATTTGCACAAGACCGCCTTGTAACACATGCAACTGACACAGCATAGCAAGGGCTGGCTGCAAGATGGCCTAGGTCAGGATCATCATCCCTTTCAGTCAAACCTAACTTTACATACCTGACACTAAAATTACCCTGGCTAAAGACAGAGGTAAGAACTCTTTCCAACCCAATCTCATTAATTGGTCAGAACGGTATCTGGGAAAAGGCACAAAGACCAGCTCATGCGCTCTGTCTCCAGGGCAAAGCAAGGGGTGCCTCTTAGAGTCTCTCACTGCCAGCAACTGCTGGCTGGAGGTCCACATCAAGAGGCGAGGTCAGGAGGCAGCCTGGGAGCGTCTCCATGAAGCACAGGTGCCAGATGACCTCTTGGCTGACTTTGTGCAGGAGACGCACCAAGCAAAGGCCATTCCCATTCCAGGTGAGAGCCCTATCTGATATGAACCCCTAGGATTGTTGTTACGCAGCAAGTCTTGCCACTACAGGGCGTGTGTGTGTGTTGCAGACATGCGCATTACTGCAAGCATCAGATGGATCAGGTCTACACATGCACTGCTGCTGTCAATGCAGAATTCATGTGACATCTTACACTCTGATTTTGAGCACATTCACAGGTTTTTATGGTTGGTATGCTATTTGCCCAAAAAAAGGCCTCATGTAGGGAGCTGCCCAGGACAGTACATACTCCACCCCTGCGACAGACGTATGACAAATGAAGGAATGAATGTGAATGAATGAATGAATGAATGTGAATGAATGAATGAATGAATGTGAATGAATGAATGAATGAACGAATGAATGAATGAATGAATGAATGAGTGAATGAATGAATGAATGAATGGATGGATGGATGGATGGATGGATGGATGGATGGATGGAATGCAGGGGACATAGATGTAGTGATGGGAGGGCCACCGTGTCAGGGTGTCAGCGGCCACAACAGGCATGGAGCCAGGATCAACATCTTGGAGGATAGTAGGTATGTCACCCAAGTCTTAGATGCAATCTGATCATCACCACATTGACCAGGTGCTGACCCTGGCATTTCTGCAAGGTGCAATGTTGCCGTATGACTGTCTTCCTAATGCATGAGGCGATGTGTCAATCCTACAGCTCTGGGCGATCAGCAGCAGCCAGGACAGGAGCTATCTTCATGGAGCTATGTCTGCTCCTCTCTTTGTGACCCACATGATACCCAGCAACTGCGCTTCTTTCTTTATCTCACATATTTTGACAATGGCAGTTGTGCTGTATTGCACTCTTGAAGTGTCCTGGGACTACATGACCAGTTGCGGCCTGACAGCGCAAGGTCTTGCATCAGGCATCCATGCTTGTCACTATACCTCAGGCTTCAGGCTGCCGCCTTCAGAAAGGAGGCTCCTGTTATGATGGCCGAAAAGCGTACAGTTTTCTATTCTGTTATTTCGTTGCCAACCAGACGTGCAGCAACACAAACAGCTTGCACCCAAATTGCGACTCTTCCACAGCTGTGTGCCATACAGCAACTGTGACCTCCTTCTGTGTGTGGATGCAGGAACAGGCAGGTAACAGCTTTCTACAACGTGGTAGACTTCTTCAAGCCAGGCTTTGTGCTGATGGAGAATGTGGTGGACATCTTCAAGAAGGAGGATGGCACCTATGCCAAGTCTGCCATGGCCTCCCTGCTGGCTATGCGCTACCAAGTCAGAGCCGGCATCATCGCAGCCTCTGGCTATGGTGTTCCCCAGATTCGCAACAGGTTGGCTCTGCTATGTTCCCACAGTTGCGTAACATACTGCTTGACTTGAGTAGCAGCTTTCAGAGCTGTGCAATGCATACTGTCAGCATTCTTGCAGTGTTCCTCAGAGTTTGCAACAGGTCGGCTCAGAGTCCGCTGTGTCCCTTCGGTTGCACAACATACATCCTGACTTGAGGAGCAGCTTTATCCTGGCTCATCATGAGCTGGAAGGCAATTATTATTAATTTGTTATTATTACTATTATTATAATATTTATTGTTGGAGCAGCTTTCAGAGCTGTGCAGTGCATGTCGTACCGTCAGCACTCTTGCAACTTATGCCACACTGTCAGAACTGTTGTGGTACAGTTCACACTGTCTGCACTGCTGCAGAGCCCATCAGACTGTCAAAACTGGTCCACTGCATGTCATGCTGTCAGCACTGCTGCACATCACACATTTTCAGTTTTGTTGCACAACATTGGCACAACAAAGTACCTTCTGTCGACACTAGCACGGCACAAAAGCCTCTGCCAGCATTGTTGCAGCGCATATTGGACTGTCCACGCTCATGCAGCTCATCACAGACTGCCGACACTGGTCAACTGGGTTTCACACTGTCAACGCTTATTTACGGCATCACACACCTTCAACAGCACTAGCACAGCGCGTAGCACCTGGGCAGCCCGGTATAGTACTTGGCTTCTCATTAAATTGATGTAGTCCTGAGTTCTCTTTTCTTTTCACAGCGCACAGCACTTGATCAGCCATTAGCGCAACCTGCAGGGTGTTCATGTGGGGGGCCAGGTCAGGGGTGGAGCAGCTGCCCCCCTACCCTGAGCCCAGCCACCGGGGCAAGCGCAGCAACCCCAACCTGCCCAAGGGCAAGCACCTGCATGTCACTGTGGACTTCCTGTCTGAAGCCCGCAGGAAAGCTGCCCTGCCCATGGTATGTCCACATCTTGCAGGCCTGACTTTTGTGCTGCAGACTGCATGAGAAGGAACTGCCAAGCAGCGCAGCGCTGTTTATGTCACTCCTTTCTGATGGTTGTAATGGCGTAACTTAAAAGTTGGACTGGCACAAAACAAGTTTTAGGTTGTATGTCATAATCTGCATTTGTTTTAATTTGTTTGTTGAATCAATGACAGTCTTTGCTGCTCTTGCTGCATTCTGGTTGGCTTAGCTTGCATGGCAACTGTGGTATGCAGTCGCACCATGCAGCTGACAGCTGTGGTGTATATATACAGCAAGAATGGCCAAGCTTTGGGCGACGGCAACAACAGCAGTTGTTGTACTTTCTCAGTCTTTACTTCAGTCTGCTCTCTGGTTGCAACATGTCCTATGCATTGTGGTGGTGATTGCGCTGGTGCTGTTGTTGACGATGGTCTTGTACTGCAAATCTAGTGGCCAGCAGGCAAGGGCTAATTTCACCAGTCTGAAAGCTCTGAAACCCTAAGAATTTGAAACATGTGCTCTCATGGGCGTTTGCATCTTTGCAGGTGGTATCATGCAAGCTTGTTTGTGATTTGCCAGCAGCAGGTGATCTTATCTGCACTGATAGCCCTATATGCATCTACCATCCAGGCTCTCTCTCAGAAGTATTCCCCAAAGAAGCCTCTAACTGCCGGTCCGGAGGAACCTGAGCAGGCCAATTCACACACATCCCTCTTGCTGTCAGCTGTGGCGTGCATTTTGCAGGTTACAATGGGTGACATCCTGAGTGACTTGCCAGAAGTAGGCAACTTCACCTTTTCTGAGAGGGCTGAGTACGCGTCTGCCCCCAAGACCCCCACTCAGATGTGGCTCCAAAGGGACCCCCCCAGCTGGCAGGCCAGCCGGGAGTCAAGGGCAGATAGGGCAGAGGGCTTCATGCAAGAGGGCCATGCTGCCTTGGAGGAAAAGATCAGAAAGGGAGAGAATCATGTGGGTGGTGCTGAAAAAGTAAGTCAGGGGGAGGGCTCAAGGCACAGCTTTGGGACTTGCGATTGCTCCCTGGTCACCCTGACGTGCATTGTCTGGTAATTGAAGTGTTTGCCTGGGTTCTTGACTGTGCGTCTGCTGCAGTAGTACAGATAATACGTTATAGATGCTAGATGTGAATGACAGTATTCACGACATTCGTCTCGCTGAGCAATGTGCCACAGTACAATGTTTGCATGTTGTTTGTGCGCCAAATGCTGTGCGTTCCTGCTTTCCAACTGCCTGTGGGGACAGCTGTCAAGATCAACACCCAAGACATGCCTACCAGCATCATCTGTCTGGGGCTTCGACGTACTGCATTTTCACCTGAGGCACAATCCTGTCAACGTACCCATCACAACACTGCCTTTCAACACATCACATCTGTCAGGTTACATTGGTCTTGCCGATGGTACATGACCGTCCTCATGTATGTGTGAGTGCAGCAAAGCAGGGCCTGCCTTGGATCAACCCTGAACATAAGTGCATTGCAGATTGGGAAGATCTTTGCGTGTGCATCCAACACTCGGGGCCATGCAAGGTATGCATGGAACCGGCTGCTGAAGGACTGCAAGAGCGACAGCGAGCGTGCTGACAGGCAGGCTGAGCTGGATGCTAGCCAGAAGGCCCTGCACCATCACACTGGCTTAGAGGTGAGCAGTCTGCCAAAGGAACTGACAGTGATGTAGCACACCTGCATCTGCGACGAGAAGCTACACAGTGTACTGTTGAGCATGACTTTCTGACACTTTGTGCTGGTTGCATTATACATGAACTTACATTGTATATTGCTTTTACATTTTGTATCAAATGTTGAAAAGTGCGTACATTCAAGCGCGCATCAGTCAATAATGCTCTCAAGGTCAGACTCAAGGGTGCTGTGGGCTCACTGCAGGTCCTGCGGCAGTTTGAGGCTGCCAGGCATGCTGGCGGTCCAGTGAGGGATCACCGCCCGCTGTGTCTCAACCTGGATGATCACATCCGGGTGTGCAGTGTGGTGAAGGGCAAGGGCAACAACTTCCGCAGCTTGCCTGGAGTTGTCACCCATGAAGACGGTCAGCTCATGTCCCCAACATGTTGCCTCTGCATTGGTGGTGGTGCTGTTGTTGCAGTTGTTGTCTTTGCAGTTGCAGATGTTGTTGTTGCTGTCGTTGTTGTCAGTGTTGTTGTTGCTGTCGTTGTTGTGAGTGTTGTTGCTGTTGTTGTTGTTAGAGTTTTTTGTTAGGGTTGTTGTTGTTGTTGTTGTTGTTGTTGCTGTTGCTGGAGGCAAATATTTGATGAGAAGCAGTTGCGAGGTTACTGACTGGTGCACTAACGGCCAAAGCAGCATGACCTCATACAGGAGCAACTCTGGCCTGCATGTATCTGAAGCCATTATTACACCCGTCCAGACAGAACGCAGCTGATCCCAGGGGAAGACACGCGTCACACAAGCAAATGAACAAAACAGTGTGCAAGCTTGCTGTCAATCTTACATGCAGGCCCAGGTCGGCATCAGTAATCAAGTCCGTTTTCAATCTGGCAAACAAGCCATTGTTGGTATCAGTGTATGGACATATTGTTGACTTTGCCTGCAGGGCAGTGTTGTGCCGGGCACTGGCATGCCTTCATTGACAGGGATGACTCAGGCAAGTGCTCCTGCCCAGGCAGGGGCCACTGGCAGAAGCCGAAGAAGAGCATACACAAGGCCAGCAGGGTTGACAACAACTACCCTGAGACCCAGTTCCCAGGCCTGTCACTGCCAGGTGATAATAACAATGATGGTAATATTAGTAACTTCTTAAGGGGAAAAACATTCCAAGTTCAATAGTGATGGTCGTCACTAAATAACAATGTTCATGTTGTCTGGCTTATAATGCGGTAAGTCTGTGCCAGCCTTGTGTCAGTCTTGTGTCTGTCCTGCCAGAGCAGTCTGTCCTGAGCATCCCTGTGAGGTGTGTTGAAACTACCAGGTGCTGCTGCACATGCTGCTGCTTGCATCTTGCATGCTTGTTCATCACTGCCCATGGAGAGACAAAAGTGAGCATCAGGCTTTCTCGTTAAACTCTGAATGACATTGTCTTGATGCCTGGGAGCGTGACGCATTCAGTGCTGTCTCGTAGCCTTCACATTACTAGATGCTGACAGTAGGGCTGCTCTGCAAAGCCCTATGTGCATGGCAGTACAATGACTGCTGCTGTTGTCAGTGCAGAAGCAATGCACATGCAAATCAACTTTTCGGCATCATAGACAATACTTCTGCCGGGTGCCAAAACCCAAGCAGCAGCCCTGTTAGACTTGGTCTTCCCCCCCCTTCTGCTTCCGTTCCTCTTGTTTCTCTGTCGCCATCACAAGGTTGCTCTTTTCCCATCAAAAAAACATGGTTGTCACTATATCAGGTCAAGAAGGGCAGCGCTGCCGAGCAAAAAGAACCCACTGCTTAAGCAGCTGGCAGATTGGCTGCATTCTGCCAAATCATTAGTGTAGCTTGTGTTTCACCCAGTGCTGTGTGTAGGGTGTGATGCCTACACAGTGTGGATGCCTTCTGGTGGCTTGCTGTGCCCCAGGTGGTGCATCACCTTCAAGGATGGCAAGAGCACAGGCAGGACCGGCTGCTTTGGCGTGGTGTGGTATGATGAGGTCCAGCCCACGGTCAGTCTGCCTCTTCATCACTGCCTCTCTTGTGTAGTGCCTCTTCATCACTGCCTCTTCATCCCTGCCTCTCTTGTGTGGTGCCCCTGGGCTATGCTGCTTTGGCTGCACTGGATGCAGGCTTGGTGTCATGGACCTGCAGCTGGCAAAAAGATGGACACATTACACTGGCATGATACTGATCAGTGTCTTCCATGTCCTGTTGGTGTGTGTTGCTATGCAGTAATGAGTGGCTGATCGTTCTGCTGACAAGGCAGACATCTTGAGTAGTGCTTGAAATTGCAGTTGCGCTCGCTCGCACACCCCCAATGTCAATTCAAATGGATTATCAACACATGCAGCAACCCCAAAAGTAGGGGCGGAGGACTCTTTTTGGACATCTGAAAAATTTACCTGCAAAACTGAAAGTGCCAGACCCGACATGCAGGTCCACAAAACCCTCAAATCTATCATGACAAGAATGCAATGCTTGCAATTGCCAAAGTCAGGACGCTTGTGCAGGTAGTTGGGAGGGCTGAGCCACACAACCTGGCTCTCATCCACCCAGAGCAGAACAGGGTCCTCACCATTAGGGAGAACGCCCGCACTCAGGTATGAGTCACATTGCATACCTAGGGTTCAGACTTAGGGTTAACAGGCTTGTCCTCATCCCTCTTTCAGGCCCAACCCATGTTGTGATCACATGCGATCAATGAGACCAGTCACATGGCAGTCATTGCATTGACAAACCCCTGTGGTTGGATCATGCCTTGACGGTCGCACACTTGTACTCTGACACACTTCTTCAGCTGAAGTGGAGTGCAAAACATGGCTCAGATAACAGTACCTTCACAGCCTAAATGCTTATGGTCATGCCACAATCTCTGCATGCTCTGAGCATTCAGCAGTACACGCTCTGCATGCTGTGAGTAGTCAGCAGTGTATACTCTGCGTTCAGCAGTCCATACTCTACTTGCCAGCATCAGGCGTTTTACATGAACTGCTTCAGGACTTGACGTGTTCTCTGTGCGCAGGGCTTTCCTGACTACCTTGCCCTGGTGGGCGTGGCCAACATGAGCAAGAGCTGGGTCAGGAATGACAGCCTCGAGGACAGGTATGTTCGCCATGCCATAGGATTCCCCAGGACTAGTCTAAGCTATGAATGCTGAGATGCCACGGCCATTTCTGGAATAACTGGGTTGAAACCCTTAACGTACCAGGGAGTGCACTGTACGGTGGCTTCTGCTTTGGGACGCTGGGCCGCTGCCTGTCAGGTGTTGCTAACAGCCAGAGCGTTTGTGTCCTAGAACATATGTGTGAATTGCGCTGCAGACACCAGCAGTTGGGGAATGCAGCATGTCTTCTGATGGCTTCTACCTTGGGATCATGCCTACCAGCTGTTGCTCAAAGCTACAGCACTTATTGGTAGTGCAGGTATCAGCAGATGGGGAATGCAGTGTGTCTCATGGTCTCTTCTGCCTTGGGACCATGCCTATCAGCTGTTGCTCAAAGCTACAGCACTTAGTAGCCTGAAACACACATTTGTGGATGGTGTTGCAGGCACCAGCAGATGAGGAGTGCAGCATATCTAATGGTGCCTTCTGCCTTGGGACCGTGCCTGTCAGTTCTTGCTCAAAGCTAAAGCAATTTGTGGATGGTGGTGCAGGTACCAGCAGATGGGAAACGCAGTGTGTCCCATGGTCGCTTCTGCCTTGTCAGTTTCTCAAAGCTGCAGCATTTGTAGCCTGGTATACATTTATGATTGGTGGTGCAGGTACCAGCAGATGGGGAATGCAGTGTGTCCCATGGTGGCTTCTGCCTTGGGACCATGCCTGTCAGTTGTTGCTCACAGCCACAGCAAACTGTAGTCCATTTCATTTCATTTTGTACCTTACAGTCTGGGATGTGGAGCCAGTTGTGACTCATCAGACATCCTGGCTTGCATGCAGTCTAGAACACATGTATGTTTGGTGGTGCAGGTACCAGCAGATGGGGAATGCAGTGTGTCCCATGGTGGCTTCTGCCTTGGGGAGGTGCCTAGCTCTGGCAGCCCTAGGGGAAGGGCCCGCCTCTGTAGATGAGGCAGTTGTGGCAGTGCCAGACCTGGAGTACCTTAGGGTAAGTGGCAGGCTGCAATCACATCAGACATGCACTTATGACTACTTTTTCGGGCTCTGTTGACCCTTTCCCAAAACACGAAGTAGAACCAATTCAACACCCCTCCCCAGAAATGAAGCAGAAACACTTCCACACCCTGATGATCCACAGACAAAACAAGTCAAGCAGCAGACTTGTGTTCAGGCATGACTGCCCACAGGCATGTGTGCTGACAGCACTCGTCCCAACATCACCTGGCCAGAAAACTTTAGGGAGGCAGAATGCCCCGTCTCTTCTTTAGTGTCTGGACCAAGCAGCCTTGACAGTGACATGCCAGTGTGTCTGTGACAAACAAACGTGATGGGCATGCACTTGACCCTCCCTGCAATGCTGATTTTCCTGTACAAATCAAATGTGGGGATCATGTACCACAGCGGTAAGCTAGCCATGTTGCAGTACTTATCAGCTAACAAGCTGCTGCTTTTGCACATGATAGGATTGCACTGACTTCATGGCAGGCAATCGCAGCTCATGCTTCCCTTGTCTGGCAGAAAGGTAAGACATTGCAGTCAATTTCGTTTGTTGTGTCTGCAAAGCTGCCTGTCTTTGTATGCATGGAACAGGATTCAGTTGTCTTGTGCATGCAGGTCATTGAAGGCGCTAGGAATTTGGGGTTGCGGTTCTACTGTGAGCAGCAGAAAGTAGACCCTTTAGCAGCTGTTGCTGGTGGGGGAATTGCTGATGATGAAGAAGATGAGAACGAGGAAGAAGAGGTGGAGGATGATGAGAGTGCTGGCAGCTGATTGAATGGCTGCTGGCAGCTGAATGTGACAGTGGCATCGCACTGCATTTTGGCGTTCTGCTGTACAGCAAAGGCTGTAACAAATTTGTAAAGCTGCCATCAAAATTCTGCTTACAGTAATGGCACTGCTTCAGCAGAAATTTTGGTGTGAATGCTGTGCGCAATACGAATGGTGGTGTTGCCAGCCAGTGTTAGCAGACGAGCTTGCGCACTTGCTGCTGTGACCGTTATCGAAAAGGCTTGCCGCAAGTTGCAAGGCTTTGGCTGAAACAAAGGACAGCGAAGATGTGTGTCATTCAGACCCAAGTTGAACACTGAGCAGCGATATTGCATTGCAAATCGAGCGTGTATGTAGCTTAGTGTACACCTTGCGGTTGGACACTCTGAGCCACTCTTGAGTCGCATGAAACTCCTGATGTCGTCCTTATCGATCATACATTGGATACGATGGACGATGATGTTGGTAAACCGATTACTGCAGGATTCGATAGCACGCTTCATGTCATGTCTCATTGAGCTGACCTGTAACAGTGCTGCAGTGTGGTGTGTCAAAAGCACAAAGCTCTTAGGCTTGTGGTGCTGAAAGCTAAATTATTTTGTTTCAAGCACGTTCATCAGTCTACAGGAGACGTTTCAAGCACACAATGTCGGCGGCATTAGTCCTACAGCACGTCACCTTCCTTCCATGCAAAGCAAGCAGGCAAAGTCATCTCAAAATTGATCAAGCTAGTGCTGCAAACTGATGGTCATCCGCGTTGCCACGCCTACACAGTTTTGGTAACATGGCAAGCTAGCTGCGAGGATGAAGCTCACTGCTTCCCCTCCTAACTGCATAACCACTGGACTGGCCTCTAGCCAGTCTGCTGCGAGTTGTTCCTAAGTCAGAGTTGCGTGCCCTTGGACTTGCCTTTGCTAAGGGACTGCTACCATCTGGACTGGGTGATGTAAACCTGCAAGCATACAAAAGCAGATGTGCTTCTGTTCAGCATTCATATCTGAGGAGAAAGATAGGAGACACAACACATATACACAGAGAGGTACCCATCAGCAATGAAAGCAGCAATCAGCTGGCTGGGCATTGTATCTGGCTCAGTGCAACAGCTGCATGGGGCATGGTGACAGACTGCAAAATGATACATATATACTAACTGTCACATCGTATGTGGGAGATTATGCAATTGTACGTTTGCTTGGCCAGATGGGGCAGCACTGCTGATCAACTATGGGCAAGAATGCTGAGCACGACTTGAGTACATTGACCTACTCCTGCATGTGTGAGGTGAAGGGGGTTGTACCTGTGAGGTGCAGCAGGTCCAAAGCCTCCCCTAGATCCTGTTCTTGGGGACCAGGCATCAATCCTGGGGCTGCCAGCAATCCCCGGCTCATGAAAAGCCGAGTCTGGCACCTTGAGGGGTTTCACTGAGAAGCTACTTCGGCTGCCTCGGCTAACTACATGCACTTCACAAAAGAGCTGAATGATCGACATTAGGGTTTTTGATAATGGGCTATTCTGTGTGTGTTGCACAGCTGACACACAGACAACCAGACATGCCGCAGAAACACATGTTTGTAAACCTTATGTTCTAGGCAAAAGCTAATAATGGTTGATGGTATGAGTTCATCCATATGTTGGTGAAAAGTTGTGGTGAATGTTGTTGTTGCACTGCTGAGCACACTTACACCTACCAAAAAGAGATCATGGCCGCTTGTTACACTTTTTGCATCACATGCTTGGCAGCTGCTCCATGAAACAAAATTGCATTTTTGTAGGTTTTCTTTCAAAAAACCTTGAAGAAAAAAGAAAAGGGAAGCAGTGTTACCTGTACTGGTGGCAGACATCTCTGATGTCACAGAATGGTCATCCACTCCCCCACCCCCAGTGCTGGAGGGGTGCCATGCCAGCACCCTAGCTGACCCCTGCGGCGACTCAGCTGAGATGATCCTGCCTGACTCCTCGTCAAGCGAGATGATCCTCAGCTGTGGTGGGACAGACCCTAGGGACTCAGACTCCTGACTGGACGACGAAGAAGACCGGAAGGATGACTCATTGCCCATCATCGAGCTTGGCGCTGACAAGCCAACATTACTTGAGGCATCCACGCTGACATTAGTCATGCTGCCGCGCGCATGTGACTTAGACTCAGCGAATGATGCAGCTGCCTCGAATGACACACTCACACCTGCTTCACTGCCGTGCCAATTGGCTTTGCTGCTATTCCTGCCTGTGCTTCGGCTGGCAGTCCTGTGAGAAGGGACTGGCGTGCTGTGGCGACCAGAGCGTGAGAATGCGGTAGTTGAGTTGAAGGCCATGCTAGAGGTGGTCTTGCCCATGGTGTGCTGGCTTTCCAGCATGGAGTGGCGAGCAGCATAGCCCATGGAATCTGCACGGGAGACATGTGACAGGCGGGAGCCATGACCCGGGGGGGCGAAGGCCCTCTGACCCAGGTGGGCGGTGGGGGTGATAGGCAAGCTGAACATGTGGTCTCCAGCTCCCAATCTGCCCCAGGAGATGTTGCCTGCACCACATTTGATGAACAAATATCATCTTTGTTGACACTACACTTATAGACACCAATAACAATTTTCGAAAAAGAACAACCATCAATTTTTAAACAGTTACTAGTCATTTTGGGAAAGGATCAATACAGGTCAGCTTGATGCGTGATGCTGGCATTGCAACACATGATACTGCTCTGGAGGGTCCCGGCATCAGGCAAGATTTACTTGTACGCCAGGTACAGACAAACTGCTTGCAATATACAGATTAGATTCCAGACCCAAAAGGCTTTCATTGTAACGTCAGCAAAGCTATGCACATACACACACAATCAATGAAGAGCACTGCAAACACGACAACATCAATGATTATACAGTGATGCATGCATGGGATTTGCAACACCCAACTGACAAACAAGAAGCAGCCTGCTGCTACATTGCCATTACATAAAGGCAATACCTGAAGGGGACGGTGCCCTGTTGATTGAGCCCTGTTGCCAATGGTTCCCTACCCCAGGGCTCACCCCACCTTCACCCCCTGCTTGCCCCCCTCTCAGCGGCGACATCATAGGCGACGGCAGCGGTGAAGCCAGAGGTGTCACAAAGCTTCCATCAGACACAGAGACAGACACTGGGTGGGAAGTGAGACCATCGAGAGGTGTTGCAGTGGGCGAGGGCAGGGCAAAGGCTGGGTTGGGCGGAGCAGCCCTAGGGCTATGACTGGCAAATATGGTTCCGGAGCCGCCAAAACCAGCAATGCTGAACTCCTGAAGGTGACTGAGCTGCGTTGCTGACACACTGCGCCTGTGCACAGATCAGAATTCACAGTCAGGCGCAAGGAATCAGATGACAACACGTGAGCAGTACAGCAAACTCCTCTGTTTCAATGGGCTCAGTAGGTTGGTGTGCAGAAGCGTTTCACATGAGAAGGGCTCTGAGAGAATGTGAGCTGGCTGTTGTGGGTGGGGACTAGGCTTATGGTGGTAATGAGTGATGCCAGAAAGCTCAGGTGAAGCAGGATTGTTGGTGATCTAGATTGGGCACAGTCAGGCGGTGTCTCAGCAAGCCTGGGGATACGATCCTGGGGATTCCATTAGTAGCCTTCACACTTTGAATGGCATAAGAGGCAACAGGACAGCTGTGACATCTGCAATCAGCCTAAAGGTACCCCCGGCAGCAAGAATTACAATTACGAAGGGGGCCAATCTGCCCCTGGATGTGTAAAAAGCACATCCCATGCTCAACTAAGTTTGGCAGCACTAAGCGCTCAGTAGCAATCAAATCAAAAATGCGTGACAACTGTCAAAACCGATGCCAATACCTGCAAAAGACAACATAGCTAAACCAGAGGTGCATAACCATACTTCGGCAACGCCAACTTCCTGACCCACATTCTTCTGTCTACCTACTACGCTTCAGGTTGATACGCTTGCATGATACTGCTATGGTGTGTCCATCCAGATGTGTGTGACGCCCCGTTCGTCTGTTGGTGCGTCTGTGGCTGTGCAGCATTGACAGCTGCGGGTGCAGACGTCTTGCCGAAAGGCTCAAGCATGTTGGAAGAAGATGTGCTCGCGACGTTGGATGACGACGGTTGAAGTGACATGGACCGTTCAGAGGTCTCGGGAATTAGGTCTAATTGATGTCTAGGCATTTGATTTGCAGCCAGACTGGTCAAAGACTTGTTCTGCTGGCTGCCTCTCCAACCAGCAAAGCTTGCATCCCTGTTGGAGAAAGGACTCTCAGGGTTTTGAAGACCGTTCCATGCAAGATGCGGCAGCTGCTGAGACGGCTCTGGGTCTTCACTATCTTGACTATACCCAGCAAGGTATGGGTTGGCGGCTGGGGCTTGACTGTCTGCTTGGGTTAACATCTGGGGTGGGACCCACTCTTGGAAACTGGGGGGCTGGCCTGGGGTGAGACTGGAGGCTGGACCCTGGTAGGTTTGAAGGGGTGGAACCCTATTGGGACTTGAGGTAGGGCTGGGAGCGAATTTGCTAGGGTTTAGCCTTGAGGGCATGGAGGGTATGCCTTCCAAGTGCTCACTGGAATGGCTCACAGTCCATAACCTAGCAGGAAATTGGAAGTTGAAGAGGAGAAGGACTAGGTGAGTTGTGAAGATGCCAAGCATGCTTTAACATGCCCTTCTGATGTAGATCCTATGGGAATTTGACGGCGAGAAAGGGTTCAGAGTCAGCAATGACACACCTAGTCGAACTCACAGGACTTAGGGGTTTGTGCTTCAGGGGTTAATGAATATTGAGGGTTAAGGTGAGCATGGTATGTGGTCTGTGGGCAGCACATGAGGTGCGCCTTGGTGTACTGCTGGGCAGGATGTGGGCTCTCTGGCTACGCTTGTTGGCTTCAAATCATACATACTGAAGTCAGCTAGGCTGCTTGCCATGACATTGGTCATGTACCTATGCCAACTGCCAACACAGAACTTCTGCCCCCCCTGAAACCAGTTACACTTGGGGCCAGGAAGGGGGTTAAGGATACGCATCTTTTTTGGGGGTGCAGGAACCCACCTATGATGGGGGGGCGAGAGCCCAGCGTTGGTAGCAGGCTCTGAGTCCGGGGTATGGAGACCGGTGGGTGTGCCACTATTAGAGGCAATGTTATAGCGCAGGCCCATCTCTGCCTTGTTGTTCTGCCACCACACGGAGGCCGCCGCCTTGTCGAAGTACTGGCGGTTGAAGCGGATGCGAGCGAGGGAGTTCTGGCCGTTGCTGAGCTTGGCAAAGGTCAGGAAGACGCCCTACATGCCACAGCAACATCATCATGATAATAATAGTAATAATCATAATCATAGTAGTAACAATGATGATGATGATGTTGATGCTAATAAATTCACTTTCCAGCTCATGATGAGCTGGGTACGTGCAGGACAAGTCCTGTCTCTCCAAAGCAGTCTGCCTTGCGCATCATATGAGGTCTACCAATCCGACAGTAGCAACAACATGCTGAAGCATGATAGACCATGACACTGCGTTGGTGTCCCACACCACTGAACTTGCTGCATTGTCTGAGTGCTGGCTGTCCAATGGATGTGATTGAGCAACTTGAGCCCAGAACAACAATATGAAATAACACGTTGCACACCTAGCAGCATTGATACGATTGTATGGACAGCATCAGCCCAGCACTGACTGACACCAAGGTGAACTGTTGTATGGTCAAACTCATGGTGTATGTTGCATAGACTTCTGATACGTTTGTCACATATGACAATGAAATAATCATACATTGTTATAGATGCCCTCTTGGGAATACCTGGTACGCGTGGGACTCAATACAGTGCCTTGTGCCTTACTTGAAGATGACTGATGGTGCTGTGCTATGCCTTGTGTGGTAAGAAGGTTGTGATAATAGACAACAGCACTGTATTGGTGACAGACGCACACACTGAGGTACCTGATCTACTTCTTCAGTCCATTCAGGTCCAGAGTCCCCTGCTGTAGCAGTGCCTTGACCAGATGAGGCTGTGCGTCTGTGACCTTTACCCCTCGCCGCACCCCCCTCATTGGACAGGGGCCCTTGGCGGGGTCCAGCCTGAGAGCCACCGCTGCTTTGCCTGCTGCCCATCTGCAGTGACACATTGGTCATGTCACGCATGTGTCTATTTCAAAGCACTCGACAGTGCAACATGCCCAAGAGTTGGCGTCCAGCAAAGTTATAGCCGCATGAACTGTTTGTTAGCTGAAGCACATTGAGAAAGCGAGGCAAAGACTGGCAAGCAGGAATGCCTTTCCATAAGGACGCAGATGAAGCACACATGCAAGTATGCCATGGGCTCCAGAGGCACACACAAGTTGCTTAGATCATGCAAGCTGTGTTGATCACAACTTTGAGGGCATTGAGTCTCTGGAAGCCGTTTCAGAGTGTGATCAGTGCTGTTGTAAAGGTTCTTAGACGGCCTGTCTGCTGCCTTGACGCACCAGTTGTCGCCTGCATCGCCTATTCTGCCTAGACTAGGGATTTGTTTCAATGTCTTCATCAATATACTGTTACAGAGTCAAGTAAGATCTCGTGGTTTCCTCCCCTCTTTTTGGTATCTGTTGTACATGGCACCACATCAGTAAGAAGAATGCCGAGGGAAAAACTGTTGATAACTACACTATTGTGTTATACTATATTGTTATATTGTTATGCGACTATATTTACTATCACAATGAATGCAACGGCTGCTCTCCACATGTGAAGCAAGTTACGGTGCATGGGCTGCAGAAGTGTGAAAACCTGCATGAGGCTCTTGTCCAAATCAGAGGAGCTCTGCTGTGACATGCCCCCCCTGTCAGACCCCCTGAAGGGGCTCCCATTGTTGGACCCCTCATTCTTCGTCACACTGCCCCGCCTCTCTGCCACCAGCTTGTTCTGCACACACTCACGCTGCTGTTTTTGGCTGAAGTACTCCATTTTTCTTTTGTTGCTTTCTGTGTATGGACCAAAAGCTTTGTCTGTACACTTCAGTCATACTCGTACATAAATGCTGAGCAGTGTCGGTAGATGCATTGTATGCAGGACACGGATACCAAGCATACTCCTGGCGGAAATTCTCCTTAGGGCTTCTTGCACTAGATCCTCTGCAGAGCCTCAGAAGGAAAGTTGGCACAAATCCCCACAAACTGGTGCCACGATCTCTCTCTTGACTGGTCATAAAGCAGAGTCACATGGGTGCACACCTGGCGTTTGTCAAAGTCAGCGAGCCGCCGCTCCAGGTCAGCCCTCTCCTGCCTGAGCTGCCGCCTCTCCCGGTCCAGCTCAGCCTTGTCAGACTCTGAGGCCATGCCGCTGCCTCGCCGAGTGAAGGCCTTTGAGTCAGGAGAGCCCCTCAGCTCTGAGGCCCTGCAGGCGAATTGGTGCAGGGCCTTTCATCTTAGTTCAACATACTGGTCGCACATTGGATCAGCCCAAGCAAAGAGCAGGGGACCCAAGCAGGAAGCACCACAGGCAGGGCAGGGCTGGGCAGAACAGGGCAGAACAGGGCAGAACAGGGGAGCGATCAAGCAAACAGGCAGAAGGAGGTGGCCATACAAGCTCTTGCTATGACCTACCTATCAGTATAGCCTCGCAGCTCAGCCGCCTGCTCCCGGCTCATAGTCTCACGTCTCTCACCCATCTCAGCATAGCTGAGCTGCCCAAAGCTAGGTCGGCGGCCCTCGCTTGACCTCAGGTCTTGGGTCCTGGACATAGCGCTGCCGCGTCTGTCAGAAGGCAATCTGGGCTCGCTTGCAACATCTCTGCCACTGGGGGAGGAAGGGGCTTGCCTGTCCTCTGGTGATAGGGGATAACGTGACTGTTGCCTTGACGGGCCTGCACAACAGGAGCATTGGCAGATTAATAATGATAATAACAACAACAGTAACAACAAAAGTAACAATAGTAACAATAATAAGATTAATAAATAATTACAGTAGAATAATAATAATAAGAGTAATAATAATACTAAATTCGCTTTCCACCTCATGATTGGCAGGTTGCTGTGATGCATGTGCATATGTGAGGTGCCATGCAAATGCTGCTGGTGAATTGAACTCCGCTGGCCAGAGCACTACAGACCTGCACCTTGTTCTTCCATGACAGGACCTTGCATGACTCATGACTCATGATCAGTTCAGGCCAGCATCTCTGACAAGTCATAACTAATGACTCAAGGTCTGACGCAGCATAGGGCATGGCAACAGACATTTATGACATGGTCCCGCACATGCTTCCATGCATGGGTTCACATATGACTCCACACATGATTGCATACATGACGCCATGCATGGTTCCACATATGGTCCCATACATGTTGCCAAACATAATCCCATACATGCTTCCACACATGATTCCATACATGGTTCCAAACATGACACCATACATAGCTTCACTCCATACACGGTTTCATGCGATGAACAAAACTGACCAGGCAGGGATGCTCAGCATCTGGTATGGAGCCAGACATGAGCAACATCTTCATACATGGGTCCACAAAAAGAGGGGGGAAAAAAGGTCATTCCGTAGTCAGGTTGATTGACACTGCTGAGACATGCTCAAGGCTGGTGATGTGGTGCTAACTAGTGGGAGCAAAGACAGAATGCAATGTGCAGGGACGTACAGCATATGATGTGGAGCCAGGCATGAACATCTACACACATGGGTCCACGCACAGAGCAAATGAAAAGTGCAATATGCACAAGCGCCCACCTGGGCCCACAGGGGAGATATCATAAACTGGGCGGGGGGTGGGGGAGGCAATCTGGTGATGTCCCATCTCACGCTGAAGTAAGCTTTCCAGTTTCTCAACTTTGCTTTGCAGGCCTGACACCTGGGACTGCCAGTGCCGCTCCCTTGCATCGGCCTCAGCCTGCATGCATGCAAGATATCTTATGAGAAACTTGTTTTTCCAGGCACATGTTTGTGGTATTGTGTTGTGTTAGTGTTACAGGAAAATGAGAAAATTTGTATGGTGAAATAATGCAATCCATCACTCAGTGGCAAGCAGCAGTGTTTACTGTGCAGGCCTGAGACCTGAGGCTTGCACTGCCTCTCCCTCTGTAGCAGCTCCAGCCTGCATCAATGAGCAATGTGCAGAGTGACCTGTGCGCAAATTGAAGCAGAACGAAGTTGCATTGCTGTAGGTTTGTTACACGTTTACGCGACAATTTTCTGGTTTCAGGTTGTTATTCATGATATAAGCATCAGCTACCACTCTTCATGTACTCAAACAGCTCATACACTCTGAGCAGGGGCTGTATGCCCTATGTCCTATGGAGCTAAGTACAAGTTGAGTGCCTCAAGCTATCCGCAACATGTCTTCTTGTTTTCACCACAATGCAAACAACCATTCACACCGGCACATAGACACCAAGATGCCAGCAATGAGTAGCAAGACATGTTGAGGTGGATGTCCAACTCACCACCAGGTCTTCAATGAGGACCGAGTCTTCACCGTACATGTCTGGTGCGCTGACAATGCTGCCCATCTCACTTTCTGCTTGAGAGGCACGGCTCCTTTCGGGCGCCCATCCACCCACATCACTGGAGGCCTTCCCCCCATCCTTGCTGCCTATTGTTTCTGAGCTGTTGGCAGCTTGCAGCCGCAGGCGCTGAGGCGCCTTTGAGTCTGCATACCTTTTGCCTGTACATATAACAAAGCACTTTTGAGTCTGCATACCTTTTGCCTGAACGTGTAACAATGCCTGCTTAGATGCTTGCAGCTGCAACCAATAATAATAATAACAATAACAATAACAATAACAATAACAATAATGATGATAATAACAACAACAACAACAACAGCAAACAAAAACAATAAATAATAATGGAAAAAATTGTGATAATACTAGCGCTTTTCAGCTCATGATGAGCTATGTACGTGCGGGACAAGTCTTGTCTCTCCAGAGCAGGTTGAGAGAGCTGCAACTGCATTCTTCTGATTGGGAACCTGAAGCTCTCAAAGTATGTTTGCAAGGCACTGTTGCTAAGCATGATCCCATAGGACTGATGATGCAAAGAGGTGCCTCACGAATGCAGTGCAGAAGACATGCAGGCACACAGACTACTCCGGTGTGACACACATGTGATTCCGCATCAAGGCACACAAACCCTGCATGCCTGCTGAACAACAGCTTCTTGTTGTGCAGATCAGAAAACATGGCATCCTCCACAGCAGCTGTGAGCATACAAGATACAAATAAAGCTTTGGTGTACAAAGTGGGACGCAGATGGAACGGGTGCGTGGTTGCCAAAATTACCCCTTTCAGCACACAAGAGAGTCATGTTGCTTGTGGCAAATCCCATTTTGGTAGTGTGAATGCCTGCGGACTGAGAGATCAGGCATTTGTACAGGTGAACATTGAAAAGGTGACGGCAGTCTGACTTGCCTACCTGACTGATGCAAGAGCAAAGGCTGGCACAAGTTCAAGTCAGTCAATCAATCAATCAAGTCAGTCTGGCTTACCTACATGGCTCATGCAGGAGCAAAGGCTGGCAAGGGCTCAAGTCAATCAATCAATCAAGTCGGGCTTACTTCCTGCAGAAACTCTGATGCCAGGGCCAAACTCGCCCCTGTGGTCTGCAGACCGCCTGACAAGGCCATCCTTCTTGGACCTGCGCACCGCAGCCGCAGCCCGCACCAGACCCATCATGCTGCCTGTGCTGGTGGACTTGGGGGCATTCCTGCCATTGCGGCTGGAGCTAACGTGCTCATCTCCAGCTGCCTTGCGAGGCGTCACCGCCAGATCTGCAAGCCAAATCACTTGTCAATGTTTGTGATACCTGGGCTTCTCATTAAATTGACGCAGAAATGTGCAGTTGTTCCTTTTTTTTGTGATACATGCCTCTGACATCAAACCCCAGAACGTTGCCTGTGTTGCTGGGTACCGCGTAAGCAAAGCAAGGTACACATGACCAAAAGGAACAGCTTGCATTGCAAACTGCAATAGGATGCCATATCCAACAAGTGCCATGCCTATAAACCCTTGTTATAAAACCCTAAACCCTAAACCCAGGCAGTAAGCGTACCATTGGAGCCATGGGCCATAAGAGACATGCTGCCGTCTGACACCCTATCCAGGGGGGTGATACCCCCACTGCCAGCCGTGTTGGGCCCACTGCTGTGCTGGCGGGAATCCGGCACGTCCACTGTGACTGGCTTGCTAAACAGCTGCATTACCTTCTGCTTGTAGCCGCGCTGCTTCTCGGCCTGCTCCTGCTGCATGGAGTCATGGGCACACACTGCCAGAGTATGGTAGCCCCCACAAGCCACCTGAAGGGTCACACACACATCACTCACCAAAGTTTTTCCGGAACAAATGTATTGGCAAGCACCTATCAGCAAGCAAGTATCAGCAAGCAAACGTATGCTCGTTTTGGCCTCGCCTCCTTTGCATTGATAGGAAACGTTTGACTGCGGCCCTTCCAATACACTCATTGTTTACGCTTGAAACAAGCTGAGCCTGTGGTATCAGATCAGGTGGAATTGGATTCATGTTGAATGTCCTGGCATCAAGGTCATTGTGGGAGCAGACAGAACAGTAGCTCCAGCAGAGAAGGAGCCGCATCTTTGCGGGGCAGTTGCGCAACTAGACGCAAAAGCAAACAGCGCCATGCACACGTGAAAGAGCTGCAGGTTTTGAGTAAGGGGACTAGAATGACCAGATGCTGAAACAAACAGCACTACTTGGCACCTGTGTTGTCTCTTGCAGCCTAAAAAGGCCACATGGATTAGCCTTTGCAGCAACAGGTGCAATTACAGGGCAAGATTTGCCTGACAGGATACTGCTCAAGCACATTGCCTGATGGGATACTGCTTGAGCAATTTGCCTGATAGGTTACCGCTTGAGCACTTGGCGCTGTCACAGTACTAGTGCTGCAAGCTGCTCATGACTGAGAGCCTTTCTCTACCAGTTTGGTGTGCAACTGTGATGTGACTGGGATTTCTCAGATTGTGAAGCTAAAACTCCTACCTCTCAACATCTAGCAGCACCAGCTTGCAGTGTGAAAGGTCCCCATGCTTGCCTGGCTTTGGCTCATCAGTAGCGGTCTTAGCTAGTCAAAGCCAGGCAAAGATGGGAACCTTCCATACTGCAAGTTGGTGCTGCTAGATGGCAAGAGCCAGGATGATTCAGTACCTAGGCAGCACAGTATAGTACTTGGCTTCTCATCAAATTGACGCCGAAAGGTGTAGTCTGTTCTGTTCTGTTCTGTTCTGTTCTTTTATTTTATTTTATTTTATTTTATTTTATTTCATTTCATTTCATTTTGTTTTGTTTTATTTTATTTTATTTTATTTTAAGGTGCAATGGGGGGTACCTGCAGGACGCGGCGGCCCTTGAGTTCGTCCACCATCTTGGGGACAGAGTTGTCCTGGTAGGTGGCCACCCCCAGCTGGCCCTCCCGGCCCCGCCCCCACATGAACAGCCCACTGAACTCGCTGCCCAGTTGGGGCAGGCCGGTCTTCTTGTCAAGGGGGCTGGCTTGGGCTGCCACATGTTGCATGCCCACTGAGATGCGCTCCACAGCAAACCCCAGCAGAGCACCACCAACCTGCACCAGTCATGCCACTAATAGGTCTCTTTTTAACTAACTGGAGTTGATTATAATGCCTGACAACAGTGCTGTTTGACCATGGTTTGCACTGCAAGGCGTGCTTTTGTGGATCCTAATCCCAGTTCCTAGCATGCTGCACGCTTGCTGATGTTTGTTAGCAGTACTGACGCCTGGCAGGAATCCCACTGCAAAAGGCTGTCAGGAATGACCTGAAGTCCATCACCACATGACTCCCACTACAAGTGGCTGTCAGAAATGCCCTGAAGCCCATCACCACATGAGTCCCACTGTGAGTGGCTGTCAGGAATGACATGAAGTCCATCACCACATGAGTCCCACTGCAAGTGGCTGTCAGGAATGACATGAATCCATCACCACATGACTCCCACTGCAAATGGCTGTCAGGAATGACATGAAGTCCAACACCACATGAATCTCACTGCAAGTGGCTGTCAGGAGATTGCAAGCAGAACTGGTGAGAAGACAAACCAGTTCAGGCTCCTTGCAGCCTTCCCATTTGACGCGGCCTGATGCGCCTGTCTCACCCATCTGGAAACACTGACCATCAGACGTGAGGACCACTGTCAGATTGAGGCCTGTCTCTACCTGCTGTATGGCCCCCTCTCGCCAAGGCCCAAACACCCTGCATGTGAAAACAGTCTCTGAGCGCAGTTGATTCATTCATTGGCACATTGGTCGGTTTGCTACACTTGTGATTCCCCTGTCTCCACCTGCTGTACGGCCCCCTCTCGCCAAGGTCCAAACACCCTGCATGCGAAATCAGTCTCTGAGCGCATGAGAGCAGTTGATTCATTCACTGGCACATTGAACAGTTTCATCAGATCATAGCCAGATCTGCAGCATGGCTGATGTATATGCAAAGTTGTGCAGGGAGTTGTGCAGGGTTGTGCAAGGCTGAAGCATACACGAAGGTATGCAGGTTTGTGTACAAAGTTGTGCAGGAAAAGTATGCACCTGGTAGGGGTAAGTCGGCCATCTGCGTCACCAAGACCTAGGCAGCCTTTATGACTATCCCTCTTGGTGGTCACATGGCCTGCCTTGTCCTTCTTCTGATCCACCCAGGTGAACTCACCACCCCAGGTATACAGATCCCCCCGGGTGGCCCCAAGCAGTCCCCCACCTGCCAGACACGCAGTCCGTGTGTTATATTTCAGCTTATGCAGGCAGAATGTCTGGTGCCTACTCAAGTGGCAAGCATGCCTTGCTGCAGTAGAGGTTGTGGCTGTGATACTACACTGCTGCAATAGAAGCAATTGTGGGTGCAGTACTACACTATATGGCAGCAAGCTGTGCGTGCAAAAATGAAGGGGTGCATTTTGCTGCAGTCAACAGCTGCTCTTGCATGCACTTCTTCATTTGCTGATTCATTTGTTCATTCACGCGGTCATTCACTCAGCCGTGCATCTATCCATTCAAAAGAGCATCTTCACCCCTAGGGTCAGAAACGTACAGTGGGGCAAACATGTGCTGTTGAACGGATACATTCATGGCTGAATGATGAACTGCATGCATGAACATACAATGATAAGTTGCAGGTGACATGCTCACTTCAGATGAGCTGCCTCACTCAGTAATGAGCTGCTCCACTCAGTAGTGATTCTATGGCAGCACCGCGAGGTTTTTGGAGGTCTTTGGAGTTTGCTTCACCTTGTACATGTATCCTACTGACTTTAGCAACCGGTGCCATGTCTCAGGAGTATGGAAGCAGGCAACAAGAACAACACACACAGTGCATGTCTATCTGCACAAGCTCAGCAGCTGCCATGAACCTGAGTGGCCCTACAGTTCAAGAAGTAGACTGCAAAGGAGAATTAATGCTGGCCAACACACCTGAAGAGTCCTCAAACCTGATGGGTCCAGTGGCTGGGCCCTCAAGATAGCTCCAGACCCAGCTTGGTCCTGAGACTACTGTGGCCGGGCTACAGTTCAAGCAGGAAACATAAAAGGAGAATTGACACCGGCCAACACACCTGACGAGTCCTCAAAACTGATGGAGCCAGTGGCTGGGCCCTCGAGATAGCTCACAGATCCAGCTTGGTCTTGAGATTGCTGTGGCCGAGCTATGCAGGCTGTATGCCACACACCACAGGAGACATGCAGCACTGACTGGTCTGCTAGAGAGGAGACTTGGCGTGGCTCTGTGCAGTTGTCTGAGCTGGCATGGCCCAGCTTGCCGCACAGCCCATCACCCCAGGAGAAGAGGCGGCCGCCGGAGGAGACTGCACAGGTGTGGTAAGGCCCGCAAGACACCTGCAGGGCCACAAAGTCAACAAATGATCAAGTGTACTATTCCTCAATGAAGAATACTATTCTGCAATGAAGAATAATCAGAAACCATCCACAACAATTATAGTCATCAGGAACTTTATAACACTGCAAAACAAAAGAAGCGCAATGATTGTTGTTGTGAAACCCTTCATGCGTGACTCCAGTTGTTCACTCATTGGTGCATTCAGGCAGTCCTTTATTGTTTTGCTGAACAATTTGCTGCTTCACTCATTCCTATATGTGTGTTTGTTTGCTTGTGTGTTTGTTCTTTTGTTCGTGCATTCATGCATCCATTGATTCCATCATGCATGCATCAATCAAACATGCGTTTTGCACTAGGACCAGGCGCCTATAATGGGCAAAAGCTAGCCTGCCATGGGACATTGCCACAAGAGGGCATGCAAATTGACATGGCTGCACACATATGGTACAATCCAAGCAAACTGGCCACTGGATAAGACTCTGCGTGCAGGAGGTGAGGACCTCAACAAGTGTGTGCCACACGTGTTGTGCAAGGCTGCTCTACCACATCGCTACAGTGTACCCATAGTTCACGGGAATGGTGTGGCCTTGAAGAAAAAGGTTGGCAAAGAAAACAGGCCTGATGTGACAAACTGTCAGGCCTGTCAGGCGTTGTGTGGCCTCCGTGAAATTACAGCAGAGTGGAGCACTGGCAGAATGATGTAGCAGCTGCTGGATACCATGGCTTGCATGCATGCATATGACCTCATGGGTGCATGCATGTGAGCTCAGGGTGCAGCTCACGAGTGCACAAATGCGAGCTCACGAGTGCACGAATGTGAACTCATGACTACACGCATGTGAGCGCATGGGCTGCTGAAGGCATGCGAGGGTGTCTGAAGCTCAAACAAAGCTGCAGGGCAATTGTCCCACCTGAGTGATGTTGTAGTCACCGAGCCCCTTCTCAACTTGGCGGGGGATGAATTGGCGCAGGGTATTGCCATACCCTAGATTGCCACCAGCACCATCCCCCCATGTGTACAGCTCCCCATCATGTGTGATGGCTGCTGTGCACCCATCTGCATATGCACAATTGAAGTCAGTGCATTTGCTCTGTGTGTGTGTACATCTGATGTCAATACTCTCACATGTGCGTGCATATAGGATGCCACACAATAGTCACCATAACAATGTTGATAGAACAACAGCAACAACAACAACAACAACAACAACAACAACAACAACAACAGCAGCAGCAGCAACAGCAACAATAGCAGTAATAGAAAGGATTGTTGTCACTACTACACAATCCAGCAATTGCTAAGTGTGGCACAAGTCTCATTTCACCAGGCTGGCTTGTTCTGGCTGGAAGTAAAAGCAAGGCACGCAATCAGCTACTCAGAGGAGTCAGCTTGCAACTCATTTTGCCACAATGTGTACAGCCAGTGTCAACATAAGTCTTCATACATGTTCCCATGCAGGCAGCGTGTGTCGGACTGAGAGTGGATGTTTTCACAGATTGGTCCTTTACTGCCACCTAGGACAGCTTGTGCCACCAGAAAACAAGTATAGGAGGAGGCTGGTTGGATACAAGCAAAAGTCTTGTGTCAGCTTCTCTGGCAGCAGCACAGAAGCATCAAACTACGTCGGAGCAAGCAGTCATGATGAAGTTTGCAGAAAAATACCTACATTTCCCCTTTAAATGATATTTGAGGACATGATGAAATTGGTGTTGGACTCAACTCAGTCAGGTAAAACAGCAAGGGGACAGTTCCAACCAAGCAGTGCCATGAACCATGTGCTTGAAAGACGAACACCTTGCTCTTTTGTATGGTCGTTAGCAGAGTCAGTGGCTTCTCAACGTGGGCACATTGCCCAGCAATGATGTGTGTCTGTATCTGTAAGCAGTAGGGTTAGAGGACGGCAGGGCAGGGCAGGGCAGGGCAGAGCAGGGCAGGGCAGGGCAAGGCAGGGCAGTGCAGTGCAGGGCTGACCTCCGCAAGAAACACGTTTCACGCTCTTGCCCCACAGGGTGTACACCCTCTGCGGAGAGTCAGCATTCTGGTGGTTGCCCAGGCCCAGCTTACCCCCCGTGCCATGACCCCAAGTGTACATCTCCCCCCTGTGGGTCACTAGTGCAGCATGCCTCAAGCTCACAGCCACCTGTCGCGCTCCAGTCATCAGTCAGGCAGGCATATAGTTTTATGTTTGCATTTTATACCTTACAGTCTGGCTACAGTCTGGATAATGGGAAGAGGGTTTGACATACTCCAGGTTTGGCTCAAATGCTGATAAGAATGTCTATGTGTTAGACGTTTGGATTAGAGCTGGAGCATAGGCAAGGCAAGCTTGGGCTCCTTGCAGTCTTGTGACTGATCAGGTATGCACATTGACAGGTATGCACAAGTCACCAACAGCTGCATATGCAGATCACTGGATGCATTCCGCAGCATTGGTGTCAGACACATGATCAGCTGGACAGAGCAGGGTTGGTCGCAAACACATGCTTGGTCCTTGAGTGTTTGACACTACATAAATTGCTTGCTGGTGTGCATACAGATGTGCGTTTGACACTACAGATGTATTTTTGACACTGCAGAAATATTCTTGACGCAGAACAACATCAAATCTTGAGCGCAACCAGCAGTTGCAAGGGCATTGCAAAACACCAGCACAAATCATGAGATTAAGAGGCAGTTGTGAGGGCATGTTTCAGATGTGGCTGAGCTCATACCTCACAGACATCCAGGTGTGTTGTGTTGTCTACAAGGGTGGGAACGCTGCTGTTGAGCCAGCCAGGGACAGTTGATGCTGCAGACTTGGAGCCAGAACTGTTGGGATCGGAGGAGCCCCACACATAACAGTCTCCAGGCACATGCACAGGGGCTGGCACACCCATGGCGCCTGTACATGCAACACCCCAGATAATGCTATCATCAACAGTGACTATGATAGTAGTAATGGTAATGACAATGATGTCTATCATAGACGTGAGGCAACTTTGCTTGCATCAGCAGAGTCTTCATGCATTTTGGCTGCCAATAAAATGCGCCGATGCTAAATAGCGGATCCCCAGGTGGCAAAGCCAATGGACAAGTGGTCGAATGAGCAAGCAAGCAAGTGACTTCATGGGCAGGTGTTCGAGAAAGCAAGCCAGTGCATGAGCGAGTGAGCAGGCGGCATGCAAGAGAGAATCAGTACGTGAGTAAGTGAGACCGCAAGCAAATGAGTTGTTGAGGGCAGGCAGGAGTGAGTGAAAGAACAAGTGAGTAAGCAAGCAGGCAAGTAGTGTAGTGCGCGAACTAGAAAAGGAGCAATCAGCATGCAAATGGCCTGGGGCTGTACCCAATGCCCTGCCCATGGCTATGCCCCCTCCCATGCCCTGTGGGTCTGACTGGACGCTCTGTTGATAGGAGGCGCCACTGGAGTTAGCTGCCACTGAGAAAGGCCCATGGGAGGACAGGCTCTGGAAGGGCCCAGCAGGGGAGCCCATGACAGTCTGGACTGGGGAAGAGATTGGAGTGGGCAGGTGGCACACTTGCTCCATGACAGCCTGTTCAACAACACATGGCAGCTTGAGTCGGACCATGAACAGCAGGTTGTTGAGCTGTATTGGCGAGTCACCAAAGCATGTGACTTGCAACATGAGTCAGCGCATAGAACCATGGGGCGTTGCTGCTAAGACAACTGTGCTGCCATGACTACAGCATGGTATCCAACAGCTGACTACACGACAGCTATGTATTTTAGATGTCAGGTATATAAGTGGACATGTATTGCCCTGTTGGGCTTGTATGCCACTCAGCAAAGGTGTGGGCTGCTGATGTCAGCATGCAGTTAGAAGTTTGGCTTGGCTGGCAATGCAAGTCAGACCTGAGTCATGAGGCCTCATGGCAGCTGCTTGCATGAGCAACTAGTGCAGCAGCAGCAGCAGCAGCAGCAGCAGAGACTGTGCTGACCTGAATACCCCAGAACCACAAGTGAAACTCCTGTTCGTTTTTGCAGGTCAGGTCTAAGGTTCTCAGCTCGTTGTCCTTTTCCTCCTTGTATATCAAGGAGAAGGAAAGGCGAGCAAACTGTGGCATTGGATGGCGCTTGAAGATTTCTGTGGCCTGCCCTGAGACCACCTGCAGCATTGTGGCTGTGTCATGTCATTGCATGATTGCTTGCACACAACTTCACTGCATTGCATGATTGCTTGCATATAACTTCACTGCAGGTTGTTGTGGTAAAAGGGTGCGACCATTATCATCTTGAGAATTACAGAGCCTGTATGCACATTTCACACATCAGATGTCATGACTGAATGAATAAGGCCTTGATGGCAGCCCAATCAGGCAGAAAAGGCTTATTGTGTCCATTGATGCAGAAAAACCTGCCTTGTGCTCATGTTGCACATCATATATGCATGCTTGCTTGCTGCAAGGCTGTGCGCAGAACTGACATGCCAGCTTGAGGAGGCTACATTGTACTTGCAGCACTCTGCTGTTCATCATGCAAAAAGCTGACCTGCTTAACCATGGTCAGGACAACTCCACGCTGGTTGCCTTTGGCTGATCTCCACGTCAAGTGAGTGTCATTCTCAGCCAATCTGAAGTAGTGCACTTTTGGCTTGCCATGCCTACCATGCTTCATCAGATCCGTCCCCTGCAACAAAAGGTACAGGTCTGATCATTTGCAGAGAGTCATGAATCATGCCTGTACATGAGTGCAGAACCTAGTGCACTGATCAACTGCAGCTTGCACTTCAGGCTGAGCAGGCTGGCAGCGTTATACAACATGGGCTAGCCAGCAAGAAGATGAGGTGGAGGTGTACTTTGCGGAGGGCTGTCAGAAACTCCTCCAAAGGCCGTCTGTGAGCATTCATGCTGTGATGGTCTAGCGTGACACCCCTCCGCTGGGCACTGCCATTGCTGCCAGCAGATGTGACGCTGTCTGATCTTGAACGCTTGAACTCCATGGCTGATCCCCCATGATGGGATGACCCTCCCTGCAGGTAGTGCTCTGCTCAGCCACAGACATGGTACAGCACACTTTCCTTATAAAAAGCTTGTCCTAGCTAACAATTGCGCTTGTGGGCGACAAGCTGTTAGTGGAGGCAGTCCGCTGTCATACAGTGGTGAGACAACTGCTTGCAATGCAAGTAAAAGTAAAGCAGCATGAAGCATATGTCTGCAGGCTATTTCCAGCTGTGTGCGGTCCTATGATACAGATGTCTGCTAAGTAGAGACGGCTAAACAACAAATAGCTTGCATCGACGCCTCCAGCGTTCTCTACGCTGACACTGCCACACAAAAGAACCCGGAGACGAAACCCCAGACCGATGCTAGGTTGCTCAAATTTGATTGATTCACTGGCAAAAATGTATGCTAACGGTACTGATGAGCAGCAACTCACAACTGAGACGACGTTGCCAGAAGGGATCATGTCGCCCGTCTGCTCAAGCGCCCAGTCACAGCATTATTCCCGAAACGGTTAGCGCTGTTTGCTAACGCATCCACAGCTTTGCCTGCTGCCTACGAGCAAGCACTGTAGATCTGTGGAATCATCTTAGGCAAACACGCGCGCTTCGGTCGCTGCCTGCAAGCTGATCGGACTACTGAGCAAGGTAAGTTTACACTGAACTTTGCGTAATCAATCTTCTTCCTTGCTCCTTGCCTGTTCGGCATCATTTGAGCTGGCATGCCAATTGTTGCTGATGTTTGCCTATCAGCAGCCCATCCAAGGCTGCTTGAGGAAGCTTGGATTTGACAATGACCACTTTGGTCTACAGGTGGCTCATTGCTGATGCGAGTAGACGATTGGCGCTAGCTAGTCTATGGAAGTCTATCAACACAAATTTCCACGTGCAACAGCGTGGGGCTTTCAGCAGGCTTTACTACGTCTTGTAAGTGACTATAAGCTTCATGTTCCCCGGATTCCGAAACATACGTGCAGATGCTACCTGTCCAGATTTTGAATGGTCAAGTCCAACCATCAGAATGAGAGCTGCAAAGTGTGCAACAATGTTGCCTGCTGCTGTCTTGCATGCAAATTTGCCAGACTGATCTGTTTAAAAGCATCACTATCAACATCTGAAACACTCAAACGCCAGGTGCGGCACCACTGAAACATTTCCTTCAGAACAGTACAGGTTCAGATGGCTCATTGAGCTGACTGCAGAGCATGCTGCTTGAGCTGAGACCATGGAGACTACTTTGAGTGCTTCCTCAGAACATGACTCTAGCACAATGGGAGGCGCTTTGCCAGCATCCAAAGCTTCCTTCCATCTGCAGAATGCACAAAAGCAATGTCTCCACACGAAACTGGAGTTAACATCCCACTCCAAAGCCAAAATGCACATGTGACCTCATGATAAATATAAGGTCAGATGACCTCATGGTGGAGCTGTCGAGCACAAGTCAGCTCACGCTGTCAGACAATCCTGCAGCCTTCTGTGTATGCAACGCAGGGTCTAGCACTTGATGAAGGGTTGTGTTGCAGCTGTCTCAAGGCATGGTTCCCTTGATGCATGCAGCCAATGCTTTGCACATGTCTGAGCATAAAACGACCACAACGACCATGCAGCCTAGACAAGCCAAGATTAAAGTCCTGCAGGTAAGTCTCTAGACAGCTTGGCACAGAAGCAGCTGACACTGACTAGAGCATACCGTGAGACACAGAGGCACCATCGCTCGCCTGCACTGACTACGCTCCTGAGATCGTTTCCACGTGATGCGCTGAACTCCAAAAATTCTGTTGTCATTTCTGAGCACACTGAGTGTACACCATGATCCTCAGGACCCACTCTGCAGTACCCGTCCCGGTAAAAGCCAGTCATTGGCTTGGTACAGCAGCACTCCAGCTTGCCCCCCACTACATTTTTCTGTGATAACAGACAGTGTTCACAGCCGGAAGTTGTGCTTATTTCGAGGGTTTCACTCTAATACGCGTTTATACCTGCTCTGCAGAGCTCATGACGGTGCGCTGACTGTCGCGCTGAGTCGCCTGAAGGGTTATTTTGGCGGGTGCAAAGCCCTGTACACAAGTCTCTGCGTCGTTGCTGAAATCCCCGATCGCAAGCACTTGACAGATCAAATCACATCCCAGTACCAACTGCAGAGCGAGCAGACTGCACGATGCACGGTTTAGCATGACTAACTTGCCTGACGACGGAACAGGGCAACAGTCCTTGGAGCCAGAAGTGCACAAGCCATGCGCAACGTTGTCCTTTGGGAATTTGTGTTTGGCCGCGATTGCAATGCATGCCATGCACCACGTCACTTGACGTCACCGATGAAGAATTCTCTCATCCGCACACGCTCTGCAAGCTAAACCCCAAGCAACCCTGCGAACTGTTTGAGAACAAATGCCTGCTGACTTTGCATGTTTGTGCATTTTCTTAGTGGTACCGGTATGTTTGTGCATTTGCAACTCATCATGTACCGTCCCATTAGCATGGATCGCATATGGTCACCAGTTGGCAACAGTGCGGTATGTTGAGCAGCGTCATGATCATGTGGCTCAAAAGAGCGTTCATGTCACCTACATTTTGGTTTGCATACTTTACAAGCTCAGCGGGCCCACAAACCCAGATGTGCTGCTTCAAAAAATAATTTCTACTTTGAACAGCTTTGCCTGATGAAACTGTCAACCTCATTCATTGTTTGCAATGCTCAAAAAAGTGATGGCACAGGGCCAAGTTTGCAGAACCTGAGAAATGAATGTGCCGAAAGCAAACTGCTGTTGTTCACTGAATACCAATCAGGCAAAGCACAGGAAGGGTGCTCATTGTTATGCAGGCTAATGACTAGACAAGCATGCATCCTGACCGCAAAACAAAACTGAGCAGGTGGTCCAAAGTCAAGAAAACACTTATAATGCAATGTACAAAGATTTGTGCTACGCCTTGCCCAGATTCCACTGGACCAGACAAAGCATCTTGCAAGCTTCCCCAGCTGGCTTTGGACGTGATGACGCACAACCACTTGGGCAACTGAGGTCTATGAATACAACTATTGCCACCATTGTACAAGGCAGGCAGCACACAGCCAGCCTTCAGACAGTACACGAGACCAGAGCATTGACTTTGGGATGCTTGATGGCCTGCTGTTTCTGAGCCTCTGCAGCCCTTTTCAAAGCCCTCAGCCCGCCAGTTGCCAGCTGACTGGTTCTCCTGAACCTTGTCCCACAAGCATTGCACAATACAGGCGCAGCTGCTGGACCACGTCGCCACTGGGGAGAGTCTGCATCACATGAACAGTGTCATTGGTTGAGGCAGACAGTGAGCAGAAGACACTAGCCACTAGTTACCGTAGGGCTATGCCAGCGGCTGTGTGAGTGAGGATGTTGAAGAAGAATCTGGAAACAAGGATGTGTGCTCGCAGCACAAGAGGCTTGCAGCCCGACAGTTTTTGCTACATCAGAGCTGCTGAGGATAATGAAGTCGTGCAAGGCTGTCGCAGTCACCGGCAGTGCCGCCTAGGTGGTCAGAACTGGACAGATATGCACAAACCCTTGTGTCACGACTTCGAGACTTCCCAAGCACAAAAAGCGATACTCGCGTGATATTTGATACACATAACTTCCACGAAATGCAGAAAACCCTTGCGCTGGCAGCAGCACAGACCAACAAAACTAAGCATCGACCCTCAGGTTCCCTCCCAATGCTATGCAACTCGACTCACCCGACTTGCTTTGCGTACTACAACAAACACGAGAGTACCGGCAAGTGGTGCCATACCTACAACGCCACAGTTATTGCATGGTCCTCCGGGCTTGGGACGCGACACACTGTTTTGCCTGCTGGGGGTGGCACCTGCTGAGGTAGCATTGGCCTGGTGTTTGCTGCGGTTCTCGGCGGTGCTGAGAGCGCGAGCCACTTCCTCGGCCTCCTCATCTGTCGCTGGTCGGAC
>JAABUK010001862.1_pt1 | contig 39319 bp, 53 predicted proteins | sample 5559141 | NCBI WGS metagenome assembly JAABUK01 (sample SAMN10711869, study PRJNA513367) | rock metagenome | isolation source: Antarctica rocks | place: Antarctica: Victoria Land, Pudding Butte nord | collected 2016-01-03 | reverse complement strand
TTTCAATAATTGTACCTTTATTGGTAATGTGGGTTATCAAGGCGGTGCAGTCAGCCTATGGGCTGTTGGCTTGGGTGTGATTGATAGTTGCCGCTTTGAGAACAATTCTGCCATTTACAACCATGGCGTTCCTGGCAATGGTCCTGCACTTTATGTGGATGGTTATTCAGCACGTAGCACAGCCCTGTACATATTGAATTCCACCTTTTACAATAACGACGGTTCTAGTAGTCCAGGGTCTGCAACTGTGCTTGCTGCCGAATGCAACTGCCTAGGCATCATGGACAGCAACTTTGAGGACAACTCGGGTATTGGTTTGGTTGTTAGTTCCACTCAGGGCGACTGTGAAAACAGTGATTTGCTATACCCACCCTTGTTCAATCTTAGTGCAATTGCTGGCAATGCTGACTCCTACTTGAATCAGTATGTGCAAGATACCATCTTGGGTGCGTCCACAAGTGTAGATATCAGGAACACCACTTTCAAGGGGAACGTCGACTCCACCTTTTTGCCGGGGACTGATACTCAGGCAGGGGCAACTGCTTCAACAGGGGGGGCGGGCCTGAGCATTGTGTCCACTCAGAGAATCATGCTGAGTGACCTGCATTTTGATGGCAACAAGGCTTGGCAGGGGGGCGCTCTTCTGCTTGACTCTTGCTTAGCCGCTGTTATCTGGTCCAGCACCTTCACAAACAATCTTGCTACTCAAGGTGGTGGCGCCATTGCCACAGTGAACAACCTCCATGTGGGGGGTCTCTTCATCGGCAACACATCAGCCACAGGCAACACAGCACTCACTGGAGGCGCTCTTTATGGTACTGACCAAGCCTCCATCACCATTGGTAATGGCACGGTGTTTGCTGGCAATTGGGCATCTGCCGATGGAGGCGCAGTCGCCTGCGTGGAATGCGCATCACTGACTGTCCAGGACCAAGTGGCCATGCAAATCAATCATGCAGATGCAGCTGGTGGAGCTCTGTATGCCGACAGCTCAACAGCAATCCAATTGACAAACACCACATACTTTGGCAACTGGTACGATCACTTTCTACCTGACATGTGTTTTGTGCCCATGCAGTTTTCAAACTGAAGTCGTGCTTAAGCTGCATGATCTTGTTTGCAAATGTAACATGAATGTTGATGAGCAGTGCTGACTGTTGCTGCTTACCTGCTGCAGGGCTGCCGTAGGTGGTGCTGTGTACATTGCAGGCCTAGGAGCAACAATTGTATCCCAGACCAACTTCACCAACAGCACATTTCTGTCAAATGCTGCCAACATGACATCTTCTGGGGGTGGTGGGGCTGTGTACCTTGATGGGGGAATCACCCTGTTCAACGGCAGTACCTTCAAGCAGAACACTGCGAGCGGATATGGAGGAGCCCTTGTATACATATATGAATGTTTCTCAGGTGCAACAAACAAAAGCATTGCATACAGTCTATGAAACAATTTTGCTTGACTTCACTGCATTGGGAGCATGTGACATTGTAAAGCATGCAGGTTGTGCATCTAGTTTCAATTGCGCATTGATCAGGCTTCTTGTTACATAGACAAGATTTGCTTGTCAAGTTGCAAGGAAGATGGCTGGTTACGCTCTTGTTGGTGGTCTGCTCTGACCCTTTATTCAGTCTTGGCCCCAGTTGAGGTCAGCTCAGCTGTCAGTTCTGGGACACTCAATGCATGAACGCTTCCTGCCCGTTGCAACTTGCCTTATCAGTGCTGGCTGTGTGCTTCAGGGGGAGACCCGCAGAACATGTACATGTGGGCAGAGTTTGAGCCGCCTATAAGCGATAGCTGCTCTGCCATCAGGTCAATAGGCCTCACAAATGTCCTGGATGACAACCACGCTGACATTGCTGGTGGTGCGGTGTATGCAACTGACATGGCTAGCCTAAATTTCACTTGCTCAAGTGGGTTGGCAGGGAATGACACAACAGGCTGCCCAAGCTCAGATTGGAATGGAAACACAGTAGGGCCTCCTCAAGAAGAAGCCCCGCTATTAGGGTAAGTGCCATGACGTATGCATTTCTGCAAGCTGTTGTCAAGCAGATGCCTGTTGTCTGCATGAGACTAGCAATTTTGCTAGTTTCATGCAGACAAGCTTTTGTAAAGGCTCATATTCAGTGTAAGCAACCTCAGCCTGGATTATGACCTGGCTGCCCAAGGCCATGGCTTCCTTTTTTGGCTGGGGCTTGCTGTCTTGTTTTCATTCCAGCATGAATTGGCTGCTTGGGTGCAACAGCCTGAAGTCTGCTTGTGCTCAGGTATGGTGAGGGGCTAGCTTATGCACCTCAATCCATCCATCTTGCTGGTCCTTCTGTTGTGAGTTACACCAGCGATGGCAGCACTGGCCTCAAATTCCTGCTGTGGGTGACTGATACAGCGGGCCAGAATGTCACAGCAGGTCAGACACTCTGTCACTGTCAACCTGACGCCTTCTCTTCAGTGAGACAGGACTGGCCCTGACCATGTACCGAGGTCATCATGAGCCAGAAAGCATAACTGTTGTTTACATATATCTATCATTATATCACTATCATTACTGTTACTCTTTCTTTTCGTTGTTGTTACCATACCATCTTGTTAAGTTCTATACTACCAGCATTTTTGTTAGGCTCATTATTATTCTTGTTACTACCATTATTGTGATTCACAACACAGCACCATCTGCACTGCATAGTGACGGTGCTTGTCATGTTCAACCGTCTCCTTTTCGTGACTGAGTGGGCCGAGAGACACAAATCAGGTGCATGAGCAGCACAAGAGCAATCACAGCTGCACTGTTGATGGAATTCATGTCGTGTGTAGTCTATTTCTGTTGCTTTGCCATAGGTAGGCTGCAGAAAGTGCCTTGCACCAGTGACTGCACACCAGATTGTTTAAACAAGCAGAATCATTATGACGCTACCAGGTCTGACTTCTCACATCCCACAAATCACAGAGAGTGCTTCATCCAACTGGTTTGGTGCTTGTGCAGGTGTTTCATCTGACACTACAAGTGCATCAGCTCTTGAAGCAACAGTGGTTGCCTCAGCTAATCCTATTGCATCAGCTCTTGAAGCAACAGTGAGTGTGTCTCCTGCTGTGGCCCTGCCAGCAGATGCGACACCACTGCGACTGACAGGCCACACAACAGGCACAGGAGACAGCACAGGGCTCATACTTGTGTCAGCCTTTGAGATTGTTGCTGTACCTTGGGACTATAACGTCTCATTCTCACTGACAGACTTCCCACTGGTATGTCCTCTAGCGCTTCATGTACATGCAGTACACATGTTTGTGCCACCAAGTTTGGGCCTCTGCATGACCCAGTTTTTCTCGCACATGCATCTCTGCTTGCTGTTTACATTGCACAAGCGCAGGCAGTCTGCAGTTTTTTCACGCATCAAGGGGGCAACTGTGACCTGCTTGCATCCCTTTCAAGGCTGCTCAGTGCACATGGATGCATGGCCAGCATGCCTTGAGACTCACGCATGTAGAAGCAATCTTGTATCAGCCATGCTTGCACTGGTCTATGATCGCTTTTGAGAACTATGTACTGGGTTCAGTGCAAATCAGTCACATTCTGTGCTGTTACAGCCTGCCTGGATCAGCCATGCTTGGTGATTGCCATGCCTCTTCGGCATCATGTACTCAAACTGGCTGAACACGTGCAGGTCCCAGCTGCCTCCATGATACTCCGGGTGCAGCCTTGCTCTCTGGGAAGCATCACGAGTGGCAACAACACCATCTGCACAGTCTGTGGAAACTCCACCTTCTCACTGGATCCCACCAGTACGGTGTGCGATGCTTGCCCATCTGGGGCTCAGTGCAATGGCAGCGCTGCTTTCATTCCTCCTGCGGAATACTATCACTCCAGCCCCAACTCCACCCACATTGTGTCATGTCCAAACCCAGGTGCTTGTGGAGGCGACCGCACTGCTTTGCTGGACTGCAAACTAGTAAGTGTTGACGACAGGACCACACAGCCTGCCTCTCATATTTGGCAACTGAAGCTTTGCTTGTTGCCTTGGACAGGTGGCATGCAGTGTGACATAGGGGATTCGCATGTTCCAGAAGCAATGTGCACAGCAGTCATGCTTTGTACCGCATGTTAGCATCACAGCTGGTGCTTGCCTGCACATGCCTAGAGCACTTGTCATGGTTGGTACCTTCACGCGGCCTAGCTCTATATGCATGACCGCAACAGCATGCTTGGTCCCAAATCTGGCTGGCCTAAGCACTTCTCACATCACCTCTTCAAAGCGCTGATGCTACAGAGTTCTCAGAGCGAATGTAAATACCATGTCCCACACCAGCTGTGCATCCAATGCACTCCCAAGCTGGCCCGTTTGCTGCCCATACTAAGCTGCTCGTTGTGATTGTGATGCAGGATGCAGGGTCGTGCAACATGACGACATCACTGATGGCAGATGACCCCAACTCGTACATGGTGAGGATATGCAGCCCTGGCTATTATGGCCCGCTGTGCTCCTTGTGCTTGCTGCACAATGCCCCGCCTGGACAGCCCCGCTATGGCAGGACAGGCACTCTCAACTGTCAGGAATGCAGGCAGGCATCAGCCCTCTCTCGCTCAACCTTTTGCCCTGTCTTGCATCACACTTGCTGGGCTTGACTCCACTGTGCTGTTCCCATGCATGTCTTCACTTCTGCTTTGCCCCATTGGCGAATATTACTGCTGTCCTTTGTGATGCTGTTCATGAGGCCACCGCCTTTGTGGTGTGCTTGTGCACAATCAAGTGTGTTATTCAGGAGGTTGCAACACTGCATCAACTAGATATGTTGTTGCACGACGCAAATGCAGCATTGCCTGTGGCTGTTCTGCAACTGCCTGTCCTGTCTCTGCAGGAAAAACAGCACTATACTGATTGCTGATATCGCCAGCACGTTACTGGTCATGCTCCGGTTGATGTACATCATCCATGTGACCCTGAGGGAGAATGAAGAAGATGCACAGAGCACTCCCAAGCCAGTTCGCATCTCAGAATTCCTCAAGGTAAATGCACTGTACCACCAGTTCCTTGCTGCAGTGTCGTTTACCTCACAGTGCCATGCTGTGTCACCATACATGAGTCTTATCATGACAATGCAGCCACATGCATCTCAGATGCTGGGTCATGCCGCAAATCATGTGAGAAGCCTCTGCAAGCCTTTGCAATAAGTACTACATATCAAATGCTCCGTGCAATACCCGCAAGCCCAGATATTGTAAGCAGAGAGTCTATTGCATACCAGATGAGTTTGAACGCATGACAAGCTTATGACACTTCAATCCAACGGCCAGCAAACTAGAAATCCGCAAAGTATATGCTGTGTGTTGCCTTGGCCACACACAGATTGACAGTGATGCATGCTCAATGTGCAGGCGGCGCAGCTGTGGCTGCAGTACATCTCACTACTGGCTGGGGTCAACCTGCCCAACCCCTCTGCCCTGCAGTGGGTCTTCAGCGCTGCAAAATATGCCTTTGCTGCTGTCTCCGGCGGCAGCCTCTCTATAGACTGCCTCTTTTCCAGCCATCATGACACTGCAGTGCAGAGGATCTTGATTTATTTAGCAGTGCCGGTGCTTGTTCTACTTGCTATGGTGCTCATTCAGGTCATCTGGTGAGGCTTCCTGTGTTGCACACCATCAGTGCTGTGCTGCTGCACTCTCTCCTGACAACTGCTGGCAGCTGGCAACTGCTTTGCCTGTGCTGACTGCAAGAAGCATTGCATGTACAACAAGCATTGACTACTCACATTGCACTCATCTCCTGGCAGCAGCATGCAAAGAATGTAAAGGCGATCTACAGCTGCGCTGCATGTCGCCCTTTCTGTGCTGCAAAGTAAGGCTCTGCAACAGCTGGGAAATCAACCCAGTGGACCAGCATCTCAAGCCCAATCAGTCAGCTCCATGTATGTGATACTCTCTGCCTGTCATCATAGGTGGGCAAGCACCATCTCCAAGCAGTCTCCCTCCACACCATCAGCTGCAACTTCCTGGCAAGCTATGACTCCATTTTCCTGGAAAAGCCCGGGTTTTTGGCACGACAGAGGAACAGAGCTGAGTAATCGGTTGTGCGTCACGCTGCTGAAGGTTGTATTCTTCTACTACCCCAGTCTGCTGGCAACCATCCTGAGCCTGTTTGCCTGCTACCACATCGACCCTGCTACTTCTGGTAGTGAGCTATATCCACAGTATGCCCAGGTAAGAAAACCAGTGAGCTACCAGTGTGTTGTCAGTGTCATGCAAGCTCAGGTTGCATATACTTAGATCATACCTATAGGCAAGGCAGCAACTTTGCGTTACACCTCAGTGTCACCTGCCCTTGGTTTGTCACCTGCACACCAAGCTTGAAAAGTCAGCTAGAGCATGAATGCACTGTCTCAAGTCTATGAGCATGCAAGTTGCCTGGTGCCATCAGCTGAGTCAGCCTTGACACGAATCACCAAAGATAAGAAATAGCTGACTGATGCAAGGCTGAGCATGCAAGCTGATGACTCAGCATTCACACAGGCCATTTGGGCTGTCCACCAACTTGCATGCAGTTGCCAGGCTTGAACTGTCCAATTCTCCATGGTGATTGACTACTGCTATGATCAAGTGATTGCTTGATTGGTTGGGTGAGTGAGCGAGTGAGTACTGGGTTGATGCCTGCGAGTGCAGTGCCTAAAAGTGTTGATGACATGCAGGCCAGAGCGCCGCATGGCTATTGGGTTCCTGACATGAGCGTCCAATGCTTTGCTGGGTGGCATCTGAAGCTGTCTGCTGGTGGGTATGCACACCACCCACAAATTGTTCACAGCCTGCACAATTGCATACAGACTGCACAGCTTCACAACAGCCTGTGCAATTGAGATGCAGAGCCAGTAGAGGTCTTTTACATGACTGCACTTTTCATGAATGCGTTCACCTGGTGTGACTGGCATGTAATGGTGGTGAGTGCAGGGCTGGGTGCCCCTTTGGGCCTTCTGGGCTGTGTGGTCATCCCCCTGCTACCTTGTCTGCTGCTACTGCGTCAGTGTGGTCACCTTGACTCCCCTGATGTGAAGAGGCGGCTGGCCTTCCTCTACTGCAGCTACAGGTCAGTGCCAGCTTACCTATGCCTAAGCCATCTGTGTGATGTTACGTGCTGCATGAACTGTATCATTTTGTGTTCTCACTTGCCAGGAACTGTTTGTCAGGACAGCTGCTGAAAGTGTGTGCATGTGATCAGTATCTGTGCATGTGTGCCGCAGCATGACTGCATCCATTGTGTAGCTGTGATCATGCATGCCGAGGGCTGCCTGTACAGCGTGCTTGTATGGCAGCTGCTGTCATGCACCCAGTGGTGCATGAGCGCGCGTGCATGCATAATATTGTTGGTGCCATTTGTGCGCACTCATGCATGGGCTAGTGTCAGTGTGAGCTGTTTGCATGTTCACACACAGAGCTGGTCATCATGATGTTGCCATGAAATATATGTCAGTTTCGTGTGGCAGAGTCAAGGGGCCTCGCCCACCTGGCCGCCCTAGGTCTATTTTCAGTGATGTTGCGTGATTGTCAAAACTGTCAAATTGGTAGATGCGCAAGACAGACAGCTTTGGAGAGACAATACTTGTCCCGCACGTGCCTAGCTCATCATGAGCTGGAAAGCGTCATTATTATTATTATTATTATTGTTGTTGTTGTTGTTGTTGTTGTTGTTGTTGTTGTTGTTGTTGTTGTTGTTGTTGTTGTTGTTGTTGTTGTTGTTGTTGTTGTTGTTGTTGTTGTTGTTGTTGTTGTTGTTGTTGTTGTTGTTGTTATTATTATTAACTATCACATGTCAGTAGTCAGGGCTTTGCACGGTTTGTACAACAAAGCTTTGTGCACTTTTGTGCAGTCCCTGGGCTTGACTGTACTGTCTCAGGGCTTCTTTGTCCTGCAGTGCAGTTGCATTTGGACCCTTTGCACAACATGATGTGTGATCCACGGTTTCAGCACTTTCAAGTGTCAATCCACTCATTGCTCATATCGTTTCTGTCATCAACATGGTCAGTATCAGTCACTCCTGATGTGCATTCGTCGTGCAGGGACAACTTTTGGTATTGGGAAACAGTGGTGCTGGTCCAAACCTTAGGCCTGGTAGCAGCGCAGGTCTTTGCCATTGCACTGGACGGGTTCTTTCAGCTGACCATCACGCTGCTTATCTTGGTGGCAGGCGGCCTGGCATTAGCCCATTGTCATCCCTTTGACCAGGAGGGCCCTCAATTTGTTCAGGTGTGCACTGTAATGCTTCAGACTAGACCATGCCAGATGTCACTTTTATTTGTTTGTGCTCAAAGGCACAATTCCTATCAGTGCACAGCTCATATGATGCATCCTGGACTTGTCAATGCAAGCCTAGTACAATGATGCAGTGATGCAGTACTAGTCACAGATTTCAGATTGCTCTGTCTACTTAGCATTCTTTTTCTGCATGACAAGCAGCATGGTCTCTTATGCTCCCAAGTACAGTCATGCATGCATTGCTGAGCCACACATGATGCAGGCCTCCTCACGCTATAAGGCACATGCTTGGCCTCCTTACACTATAAGGCACATGGTGGCCTTGGCCTGGAGCCAAGAAAGGCTCCATGTTGTTTGCAACTCACTGTACGGGGAAGCAATTGCCCTGGCATGTAGACTCACAAGCATCTGCGTTATGCATGGTGCAGACACAGCTCACCACTTCGAAGACTATTAGACAGTGATGAAAGTGCATACCACATCAGCCTGTTGGCAGTGAATACCCCAACGCTGCCGTCATGCTGCTGACTATATTTTGCTTGTTGCATGGTTGATGCAGCCGATGGTGTCTGCAGGTCATGGCACTCGGCACTGTCACTGTCACAGCACTGGGCTGCCTCATGTTCCTGGACAAAAACCATGTTTTAAGCTCTGGTGGCGTGAGTGCAATTGCTATCTTACTGGTCATCCTCAACATAGCCTTCCTAGTCCTGGTCGCCCTGGCAGTTGTCCAGGAAGGCCAAAAACACTTTTGGACATTCTTAAGGAAGGCTCAGGCCTTCAGCACAGCTGCTTTGTGCTTAATGAAGGCCGCCTTTAGCTTCCTGAGCACTCCTTTTGTCCAGAAGAAACAGCAGCCTGGTTTGCAATCAACTGCGGCTCGCCCAAATAGGGCAGTGCCCGTGAGGGCTACAAGAAGTGGATCCATGCAGCCCATGCTGGCAGAAATGGTGATGCCTTCTCAATCTAACAGCTCATTCACAAGCTGGTCTATGGATATCCCTAGTCACTGAGATACTTGAGCTGTGAGCAGTTGTTCAGCACCCAGCCCTGGGCGTTTGTGGGGTCCTCCAACCACCCAGGCCTAGCTGGCAGCCTGCCCACAAGTCAACATCAGACCCATAATAAACAGCTACTTTTAGGTCTATATAATATTTGACAGCAAAGTGATCATGAGGATAGAGTCTTCTTTTTGGGATTGCTCATTGCCGCATTTGGGAGTGACAAGGCGTGCGTGAATTTATTTGTCCTTTGTTTACTTATATATTTTATTATTTGTTTGGACCAGAGGCTACAGCTAATTCGCCACGTTGCCAGTGGTACATCAGCCTGAACGGTCAGGGTCTTCTAGGAGAGTCTCAATGTCCTAATGTATGACATGACTTTCGCATGATACAGGAGTCCAGGAGTGTAGATCACCACATCAACTTTATCAAGGCAAATGCGCAGTCTTGCTGCCAAAACTTTTATTGCAGGCAATGCGGCAGCTCATTTACGCCAATCATTGGACTGTCTGAGAGGGTTCTAGTGTATATAAACTTAGCATATGGCGTGTCCTCGCAGCTAGCTTCAGTGAAACAGCTGCATGACAGCGCTGTCATGCAGCTGTTTCACTGAAGCATGCATGCACAAACATGGCCACGTCACATTTTGGACTGTTGCAGTGAGATTGTTTGAATCACCTGCAAGTCACTGAAAACTTGCTAGAGAACTCGAATAGGCTCCAAAGCATCCAAAGCAAGTCTTGATTGTGCATTGCACAAAGATGTCTTCTGCCTCTGCATTCATTGGCCACTTCTTGCGGACATCAAGCACCCACTGCTTCAGCTTCAGAATGTTTGCACAGATGGGCCACCATGGCGCAGATGCTGACGTCACAAAATTGTGACATGGGAGCAAACTGCATGCACTGAATGACCCCTGCTTTCTGCATGAAGTGGCTGATCAAGTCACTAGCAGGCAACACAGCACCTTGAAGCATTGTAATTGCACGATCACATCAAGGTCGTAAACTGCAGAAATGCAGCAGTCTTAAAGGTTACGCAGCTCTGTTTGTGCGAACATGCTATAGTGGAACGTTTTGCATGACTCATGGCTGACATGCCGTGTGCTAATCCTTACAGAATTTGCTATGGCCTAGCTAGGACCTTCCAACGTTTGAAATTGCTTCCGTGAATTGGGCTGCAATGCATAGCGCAGCCTACCACAGCCTTGCGTGACTGCATACTGTCTATACCACAACACCCATGACCCAGGCATTTCACCAGGCTCTGCAAATTAGTGTATCCTTGGGGACATGTATCTGAGATCCAATCTACCAATTGGGCTGCCATATACATATTGCGAGCAGCAAAATTGGCTTTAAAACCTTGGAATACTAAAGCCTGCAGGTCGGTCACATGTCATACAGCAGACCATTGAGAGTCTTCTAAAACAACCCTGACTTTTCAGGCTAATGTATCACCAACAACGCTTCAAAATGGCTTCTTCTACAGAACAACAATCAAATAAATGAATTAAAAAATAGTTTCATTGCTGCCTCATAGTACCAACATGCAGCCATGCACAACTCCAAAAGAAGGCTCCAACTTCTCAATCACAACCATGCTACATACCACCCATAAGGTCTTGGACTTTGAATGTAACGGTCACTGATGGGCAGGTGGCTAGCTAGGTCCTAAGGCCATTGGGGCTCCCCCTAAGTCTCCAGGGCTGGGTGCTGAACCACTGATCACAACTCAAATATGTCAGGGGCGGATGCTATCCTGGGACCAGCTGCTGAAAGAGCTGCTGGGCTGCGACGGTATCATCCCAGCGAGCATGGGCTGCAAGGATCCAGTTCTTGTAGCTCTCACGGGCACTGCCGTATTTGGGCGGGGCCTGGTCAATTGCAAGCAAGGCTGCTGTCTCTTTCGGGTGAAAGGAGCTTTCAGGAAGCCAAAGGCAGCCTTCACCAAGCGCAAAGCAGCCGTGCTGAAGGCCTGAGCCTTCCTTAAGAACGTCCAGAAGTATTTTTGGCCTTGCTGGACAACCACGAGGGCGACCAGGACTAGGAAGGCTATGTTGAGGATGACCAGCAAGATAGCAATTGTACTCACGCTACCATGGCTTAAAACATGGTTTTTGTCCAGGAACATGAGGCAGCCCAGTGCAGTGGCAGCGACAGTGCCAAGTGCCATGACCTGCAGACAGTCATGTCAACCATCAACCAAGCAAAAGATAGTCTGCAAAACACAGCAAAATGGAGCCTTTCATGACTCCAGGCCAAGGCTGTTCATGTGCCTTGTGGTGTAAGGAGGCCAGCATCATGTGTAACTCAGCCATGCACCACTAGTGTGCAGTACTGTACATGTGGGCATAAGGGACCATGCTGCTTGTCATGCAGAGGAACTTGCTGAGTAGACATTGCATGATAATTGTAGCAAACTGCACCATGTGACTGCATCACGGGATCACTCTAAAATGAGCCATGCATTGATAGGTCCAGAATGAACCGTGCATTGACATGAAGTGTTCCTTGTGGTACAAACATATGAGCATGACATTCAGCCAGGTCCCGGCCTGAAGCGTCAACATGCACACCTGAACAACTTGAGGGCCCTCCTGCTCAAAGGGATGACAATGCGCTAATGCCAGGCCGCCTGCCATTAAGATAAGCAGCGTGATGGCGAGTTGAAAGAAGCCATCCAGTGCAATGGCAAAGACCTGTGCTGCTACCAGGCCTAGGGTTTGGACCAGCACCACTGTTTCCCAATACCAAAAGTTGTCCCTGCACAACACATGCACACCAGGAATATTCATTAATGACTGATGCTGCCATGGCGATGACAAAAACTTGTGGTGTTACGATGGGTGGATTAGTGCTCAAAGGTCCTTGAAATGTGGGTTCACTGCGTGTCGTTTTGTGCAAAGGCCAGGCTGCAACTGCACTGCAGCACAAGGAAGCCCAGGCACAGCACCAGAAAACCCAGGGACAGCACAAGGAAGCCCAGGGATAGCACAAGGCACCACCAGCTATGTGCATGCCAGATACAAGCATACAAGCCTGTCTTGTAAAACTTGTCCACAGCCGTGACATGCGTTTCATGGCAACATCATGATGACCAGCTCTGTGTGTGAACATGCACACAGCTCATGCATATGCAAATGTAAGCCCATGCGTGAGTGCACACAAGCTGCAGTGTGCATGCAAGTGTGCTCATGCACCACCGGGTGTATGACAGCAGCTGCCATCAAAGTGTGCTATATAGGCAGCACTAGGTGTACCTGATCAGTGCAGCCATGCTGCAGCACACATGCGCAGATACTGATCACAATGTGCATGTACTTTCAGCAGCTGTCCTGACAGAAGTTCCTTGCAAGCGCACACACAAAATGACATAGTAATGACAGCACCCAGCAGGTGTGGGTCAGCTGGCACCGACCTGTAGCTGCAGTAGAGGAAGGCCAGCCGCCTCTTCACATCAGGTGAGTCAAGGTGGCCGCGCTGGTGCAGCAGCAGCAGACAAGGCAGCAGAGGAATGACCACACAACTCAGAAGGACCAAAGGGCTGCCCAAGCCTGCATTCACCACCATTGCCAGTCATACCACAAACAGTAAGGATAATCATGGAAGAACCACTCACTGTTTCTGCCTCTCAAATGCATAGAGGCTTCTTGTGAAGCTGTGCTGTCTGTATGCATTCCTGCAGATTGTGGACAGAGTCATGTGCATACTCACCAGCAGACAGCTTCAGATGCCAGCCGGCAAAGCATTTGACACTCATGTCAGGAACCCAATAACCATGCTGCCATCTCGCCTGCATGTCATCAAGACTTCTGGTCACAGCACTTGCGAGCATCAATCCAGTACTCACTCACCCAATCAACCAATCAGTCACTGAACCAAAGCATCACTCGGCCACCATGGCAAGTTGTACAGTTCTCATCTGGCTCCTGCATGCGACTGGTCAGACAGCTCAAGTTGAAACCTGTGAATGCCGAGTCATCAGCTTGCATGCTCAGCCTTGCATCACTCAGCTGTTCATTCTTTGGCTACTTGTGTCAAGACTGAATCAGCTGATGGCACCAGACAACTTGCAGGCTCATAGACTTGACACAAGTCAATTCACACTTGATGTGACAAAATCCAAGCTTGTTGTGCAGGTGACAAACCAATGGCAGATGGGACTGAATTGCAATGCAAAGTTGCTGCCTTGACTATGATCTATGTACATGCATCCTGAGCTTGCATGACACTGACAACATCAGTAAATCAATGATTATCTCACCTTGGCATACTGTGGGTACAGCTCACTACCATAAGTAGCAGGGTCAATGGGGTAGCAAGCAAATAGGCTCAGGATGGTCGCCAGAAGACTGGGGTAGTAGAAGAATACAATCTTCAGCAGCGTGACGCACAGCCGATTTGTCAGCTCTGCCCTTCTGTGGTACCACAATCCCAGACTGTTCCAAGAAGATGGAATCATAGCTTGCCAGGAGGTTGTAGCTGGTGGTGTGGAGGGCGCTTGCTTGAAAGTGGTTGCCCACCTAAGATGACAGGCAGGGAATCTCATGTACAGGTAGATGACTGAATGGGCATGAGATGCTAGTCGTTATTCACTTTTTGGCTGTTGCAGAGCCTTACCTTGCAGCACAAAAGGGGTGGCATGCAGTGCAGCTGTAGAGTATTGTGTATTCTTTGCATGCTGCCAGGAGATTGGTGCACACATGTTCAACATGAGCACTCAATGCTTGTGGCACATGCAATCCCTTCTTGCAGTCAGCACAGGCAAAGTAGTTGGCCAGCCACAAAGAGTGCGGCAGCACAACACTCACAGTGTGCAAAACAGCGCTGCAGCTGGCGGGCCTCACCAGATGACCTGAATAAGCACCATAGCCAGTAGAACAAGCACTGGCACTGTTAAATGAATCAGGATCCTCTGCACTGCAGTGTTACGATGAGTAGAAAAGAGGCAGTCTGTAGAGAGGCTGCCACCCGAAACGGCAGCAAAGGCATACTTTGCAGCGCTGAAGACCCACTGCAGGGCAGAGGGGTTGGGCAGGTTGACCCCTGCCAGTAGTGAGATATACTGCAGCCACAGCTGTGCCGCCTGCACATTGACCATGCCTTAGTGTCACCCTTCATGTGGCCAAGACAGTACACAGCATATGCATGGCGGACTTGTGGTTTGCTGGCCGTTGAACTGCAGTGTCATAAGCTTGTCATGCATTCACAGTCATCTGGTATGCAATCGACTCTTTGCTTACAATGTCTGGGCTTGCGTGTACTGCATGGAGCATTGATATGTAGTACCTATTGCGAAGGCTTGCAGAGGCTTCTCACATGATTTGCGGCATGACCTAGCATCTGAGATGCATGTGGCTGCATTGTTATGACAAGACTCATGTATGGTGACACAGCATGGCACTGGGAGGTAGACCACACTGCAGCAAGCAAGTGGTGGTGGTACACTGCATACACCTTGACCAACTCTCACATTCCAACTGGCTTGGGAGTGTTCTGTGCATCTTCTTCATTCTCCCTGAGGGTCACATGGATGATGTACATCAACCAGACCATGACCAGTGATGTGCTGGCGATATCAGCAATGACTATAGTGCTGCTTTTCCTGCACAGACAGGACATGTAGTTGCAGAACAGCCACCGAATGCTGCACTTGCATCACACCACAACCTATCTAGTTGATGCAAAGCTGCAATCTCTTGAGACATACACTTGCTTGTGCACAAGCACACCACAAAGGCTGTGGCCTCATGAACAGCAGCACACAGGACAGCAGCAATATTTGCCATTGGGGCAAAGCAGAAGTGAAGACATGGATAAGAACAGCACAGCGGAGTCAAGCCCAGCAAAAAGAACAACATGATGCAAGACAGGGCAAAAGGTTGAGCGAGAGAGGGCTGATGCCTGCCTGCATTCCTGACAGTTGAGAGTGCCTGTCCTGCCATAGCGGTCCTCTCCAGGCGGAGCATTGTGCAGCAAGCACAATGAGCACAATGGGCCATAGTAGCCACGGCTGCATATCTTCACCATGTAAGCGTTGGGATCATCTGCCATCAGTGACGTTGTCATGTTGCATGACCCAGAATCCTGCATCACAATCACAGTGAGCAGCTCAGTATGGGCAGCAAAGGGGCCAGCTTGGGAGTGCATTGGATGCACAGCTGCAGGACTTGGCTCCTGCGTCTACCCTGAAGCTTCTGTCACATCAGCTCTTAGGGGAGGTGATGTGAGAACTGCTTAGGCCAGCCAGGTTTAGGTCAAAGCATGCTGTTGCAGTCATGCATGCAGAGGTAGGCTGCATGAAGGCTCAACCAGGGCAGATGATGCAGGCATGTGCATGCAAAGCATGACTGCGGTGCACATTGCTTCTGGTGTAGTACAAGGGGTGAATGGCATGCGCATCCCCTGTATCACATTGCATGCGGCCTGTGCAAGGCAACAAGCAAAGCTTCAGTGGCCAAACATGAGAGGCAGGCTGTGTGGTTCTGTACTCAGCACTTACTAGTTTGCAGTCTAGCAAAGCGGTGCGGTCGCCTTCACAAGCACCTGGGTTTGGACATGACACAATATGGGTGGAGTTGGGGCTGGAGTGATAGTATTGCGCAGGAGGAATGAAATTCGAAAAAAGCGCTGCCGTTGCACTGAGCCCCAGATGGGCAAGTATCGCACACCGTGCTAGACGGATCCAGCGAGAAGGTGGAGTTTCCACACACTGTGCAAATGGTGTTGTTCCCACTCGTGATGCTGCCCAGAGAGCAAGGCTGCACCCGGAGTATCATGGAGGCAGCTGGGACCTGCACGTGTTCAGCCAGTGTGGGTACATGATGCCAAAGAGGCATGGCAGTCACCAAGCATGGCTGATCCAGGCAGGTTGTAAAACAGCACAGAACGTGACTGATTTGCCCTGAATCCAATACATAGTTCTCAAAAGCGATCACAGATTAGGGTGAGCATGGCTGATGCAAGATTCCTTGTACATGCATGAGTCTCAAGGCATGCTAGCCATGCATCCATTTGCACTGAGCACTCTCAATCAGTCTTTGAAAAGGATGCAAGCAGGTCATAGTTGCCACCTTGGTGCATGACAATGATCCAGATTGTTTGGAACTGTGGAATGTAAAGAGCAAGCAGAGATGCATGTGCGCAAAAAAATGGTTCGTGAAGAGGCCCAAACTTGGTGGCATAAGCACGTTTACTGCATGTACATGTAGCACTAGGGAACTTACCGATGGGAAGTCTGTCAGTGAAGATAAGACGTCATAGTCCCCAGGTACAGCAGCAATCCCAAAGGCTGACACAAGTATAAGCCCTGTGTTGTCTCCTGTGCCTGTTGTGTTGCCTGTCAGTCGCAGTGGTGTTGCATCTTCTGGCAGGGCCGCAGCAGGAGACACACTCACTGTCGCTTCAAGAGTGGATGGAATAGGACTAGTCGTGCCTGTTGTGCCTGGCCGTGGCAAATTTTCTGGCACAATCACAGTGATTACAGAAATCACTGGTGTGGCAAGATCTACTTCGCTTGTAAAATTAGTTGAAATACCTGCACAGGGACCACACCAGTTGATGCACTCTCAGTGATCACGATTTGTGGGATGTGTGAAGTCAGACCTGAGAGCATCATATTGATTCTGCTTGTTAAAAACAACAGTGCAGTGCAGTCACGGGGCCTACTTATAGCCAAGCAACAGGAAACAAGTCTGCACACGACACGATTCCCGCCAGCAGTCCAGCTGTGATCGCTTCTATGCGCTCATGGAAAAAACTGTCTCTTTTGGCTCAATCAGCCACACAGAGGAGATGGCTGAACATGACATGCACCGTCACTGTGCAGTGCAAATGGTTCATGTGTTGTGAGCCACAATAATGGTAGTAGTAACACAACAACAATCAAGGTAACAACAGTATAAAATGTAACAAGATAGTACGGTAGCAATAATAAAACTAAATGTAATAGCAACAATGATAGTGACTATTGACATTAAAATAGAAGACAACAATTATGCTTCCTGGCTCATGATGACCTAGGTGCACGGTCAGAGCCAGTCTTATCTCACTGAAGACAAGGCATCAGTTGACAGTGACAGAATATCTTGCCTGCTGTGACATTCTGGCCTGCTATATCAGTCACCCATAGCAGGAATTCAAGGGCATTGCTGCCATCGCTGGTGTAATTCACAACAGAAGGACCAGCAAGATGGATGGGTTGAGGCGCATAAGCTAGCCCATCACCATACCTGAGCACAAGCAGATTTTGGGCGGTTGCACCCAAGCAGTCTATACATGCAGGAGTAGCAGTCCGCAAAAAGGAAGCCCAGGACATGGGTGGCCAGGTCATGATCCAAGCTGAGATTGCTTACACTGCAATACGCATCTCAAGTGTGGATTGCTAGTTTCATGCAGACAACAGGCACCTGCTTGACAACAGCTTGCAGAATGGCGGCTTACCCCGATGTTGGGGTAGAAGTCCCTTCAGGAGGCCCTACTGTGTTTCCACTCCAATCTGGGCTTGGGCAGCCTGTTGTGCTATCCCCTGCCAACCCACTTGAGCAAGTGAAATCAAGGCTAGCCATGTCAGTTGCATACACTGCACCACCAGCTATGTCAGCGTGGTTGTCAACCAACACATTTGTGAGGCCTAGGCCTGTTGACCTGACGGCAGAACAGCTGTCGCTTATAGGCGGCTCAAACTCTGCCCACATGTACACATTCTGCGGGTCTCCCCCTGAAGCACACAGCCAGCACTGATAAGGCAAGTTGCAACGGGCAGGAAGCATTCATGCATTGAGTGTCCCAGAACTGACAGCTGAGCTGACCTCAACTGGGGCCAAGACTGAATAAAGGGTCAGAGCAGACCACCAACAAGAGCGTAACCAGCCATCTTCCTTGCAACTTGACAAGCAGATATTGTCTACCTTTCAAGAAACCTGATCAACTGTGCAACTGCAACCAAACGCACAACCCGCATGCTTTGCAATGTCACATGCTCCAAATGCAGTGAACTCAAGCGAATGTTTTGTAGACTATATGCGAGGCTAATGTTTGTTGCACCTAGGAAACATTCATGTATGTATACAAGGGCTCCTCTATATCCGTTTGCAGTGTTCTGCTGGAAGGTATTGCCGTTGAACAGGGTGATCCCCCCATCCAGGTACACAGCCCCACCACCCCCATCAGATGTGAGGTTGGCAGCATTTGACAGAAATGTGTTGTTGGTAAAGTTGGTCTGGGACAGAATGGTTGCTCCCAGGCCTGCAATGTACACAGCACCACCTATGGCAGCCCTGCAGCAGGTAAGTAGCAACAGTCAGCACTGCTCATGGAGTTCCAGGCATGCTCATTTCCAAATAACATCATGCAGCTTAAGCACAACTTCTGTACGAGACTGCATGGGCACAAGATACATGTCAGATAGGAAGTGCTTGTACCCGTTGCCAAAGTATGTGGTAGCTGTCAATTGGATTGCTGATGAGCTGTCGGCAGACAGAGCTCCACCAGCAGCAAATGCGTAGTTTGTTTGCATGGCCACTTGGTCTTGGACAGTCAATGATGCGCACTCCACACAGGCAAGTGCGCCTCCATTAGCAGACGCCCAATTGCCAGCAAACACTGTGCCATTGCCGATGGTGATGGAGGCTTGGTCAGCACCATAAACAGCGCCCCCAGTGAGTGCTAAGTTGCCTGTGGCTGATGTGTCGCCAATGAAGAGACCCCCCAGGTGGAGGTTGTTCACTGAGGCAACGGCGCCGCCACCTTGAGTAGCAACATTGTTTGTGAAGGTGCTCAAATAGATGACAGCTGCAAAGCAAGAGTCAAGCAGAAAAGCGCCGCCTTGCCAAGCCTTATTGTCATCAAAACGCAGGTCAACCAGCATGATTGTCTGAGTGGACAGAATGCTCACGCCTGCCCCCCCCTCTCAAAGCAGTTGCCCCTGCCTCAGTCTCAGTCCCCGGCAAAAAGGTGGAGTCAACGTTCCCCCTAAAGGTGGTGCTCCAGATGTTCACACTTGTGGACCCACCCAAAATGGTATCTAGCATAGACTGATTGAAGTAGGAGTCCGCATTGCCAGCAAATGTACTAAGGTTGAACAAGGCAGAGTACGGCAATCCACTATTTTCACAGTCGCCTTGAGTTGATTTAACAACCACAGCAATACCCAGGTTGTTCTCAAAGTTGCTGCCAATGATGCCTATGCACCTGCATTGGGAAGCACTAACAGCTCCAGACCCTGGAGAACTAGAACCATTGTTTGCAGAAAAGTTGGAGTTCAATATATACAGGGCTGTGTCTCGTGCTGAAGTCCCATCAACATAAAGCGCAGCTCCATCGCCAGGAATGCCATGGTTGTAAATGGCAGAATTGTCTACAAAGGTGCAATTGTCAATCACAACCAAGGCAACAGCCCATAGGCTGACTGCACCGCCTTGATACCCCACATTACCTACGAATGTACAATTAATAAAATAAGTATTGCCTTCAGTAGGGTATGCATATACGACTCCATTGTAGCCAGCAGTGTTGTTGGCAAAAAAACAATTTTCGAATGTGCCATTTGCACTTTGATCATTTGCCAGCTCAATGAGGACTGCACCTCCGTTTGCAAGCTCCCCGTTGGTGTTGCTTACAAACCTATTGTCCTCAAAGTAACAGGTCCAGCCGGTCATGTAGACCGCCCCACCCTCACCCCCCGCAAAGTTGCCAGAGAAGTTGGATCTTTTGACTGACATCCAACTGCCACCAGAATTGTTGACCCACAGAGCTCCTCCACTACCTCCGGAGTAGCCCAAAGTTTCATAAACATTGTCATTAAGCTCAGAGTTGCTGTTTGTGATTGACAACCCTCTGGCAGATGTGTTGCAAAAGCTTGAGTTCTGAATATACAGGTTGCTTGAGTTGGTGACGCTCAAAATCTGGCTCTGGGCTTGACAACCGCTGCTCATGAAGCTTGTAAGGTTCAGGTGAGTGCATGAGTTGAAGGCAATGATGGTGTCAAAGCTCCCAGCGTGGATGTCAAGAACTTGTGCTCCCTGAAAGGAGAGATTAGCTTGCTGGAAGTACAGTAGCGTGTCATTGAGTCCAGCAGGAAGAGCATAAGCCTGAACACCTACAGCCGTACAAGAGGGTGTCAGCGTTGTGATGCGCCGACGTTGAGGGGAGAGCCAGCTCCCCAGGAGGCTGCTTTCGAACTGCAGCTACATTTCTGGCGACAAATCTTGGGGTGGAAAGGTGACCTTGCAGACTCCGGCTCGTCACCCTGTTGCTGAACCACACGGGCAGCACGGTACCGACATCTCCGCTTCCGGGATTGCAGTGCAGAGTCAACTGAGCAACATTTAAGTTCTGGGGCGTATCACGATCCCCGGTCCATGTCAAGCTACACGACCAAGATACAGCAACAGGCAGATGAAAAAGACACAGCCAGGCGGTGACAGCGAAGGCTGCCGTGTGCTGGACCCGAATGGCCACTGCGGGCATGATATCTATTGATCAGTTCAACGAGCAAACTGAGGCATCAGCTGCTGTGCTTGCTACAGAACATGTATGCAGGTCAATCGGTAAACGAAGCCGGATCGAGCACAGCAGCAGGATGTCTGGCAGGATGTCATGCACATGCTATCTCCGACGGTTTCGCATCGCTTCAGAAACTCCAAAGTTGACCAATCTGACTGATCCCTTATTAAAACGCTGGGGTTTAGTAACTGCAGATCGGTTTTGTCTGCAGGTAATGGCGCTAAATTGCTCCCCAAGTTGCGGGCCCCAATAACGCGATGTGCGCTTGGATGATAAGATCAGTATAGCTCAAAAGTTGGAGCCGACTTTACGTAGTCCCGCAGACCCGAAATGCAAACACCATTATTGAAGTTGCAGTGGAACGCATAGAATCAGATACATGTTGCGTACACTCGCTTTGTCAGCAACGGCGTGATAGCAACGATGGTCAGCTCTTGCGTCAGAGTACGTTCAATTCGTCAAACCGAGCTCAAGGCCACTGACCGTGTCCACAAGTCCTAGCTGTTCTCCACTGTCCACGGCAGCTTCTGTCCAGGCTTCCGTCTTACCTTGAAACTTCATAAGCGGCCATCTGGCTAGTTTGATTTTTGATCAGGTTTGCGTGCGCCGTAGCCATAATTTTGCAGACAACACACAGGTAGCTCAAGACCTACAATAGATTTTTGCATGCGATAGGATGAACTGTGACCAGTGGTATTGCTGTCACGACCTAATCACAATGACGTTGCGGTGAGTCAGTGCATCACTCTAGTTGCACATTGCATAAGGGACAAAGTAACATCCAGGCAAGCCAGCCAGTCATGTGCAACAGCTTCACACTCAGAATGTACTTTGTGTGTTCATACAGTAGACTCAGTGGTTCACTTTGAAACTTTCTGGTATGCAATGGTGCCTGCAAGGCCTGCAGGCTGTTGCAGCACGTCAACTGCAAACACTGCAACGGTCTTGGAGATTCTGCGGCCCCAATTGTGCATACATGCTTCAGTGGAACATGTACAGCTGCGCAGACGTGTCGACATGCCGTGTGCTAATTAGCATACTATAGCCTAGCTAGGACTTTGCAACATTTGCGGCGATTGGCGTGAATGGGTTACCATTTATGTACTGCAAGCAGCAAAAGCTTGGCAGCAAAATGTGCAACTGACTTAGTCAGCTTGACCTCGTTATCTGAAACCCTTGGGTCATGTGAACCTCATATCATCCAGCCGGGCATCCAGATTCTCCTAGAAGACCTGACCATTTAGGCTGATGAAACACCAATGATGTTGAGAATTGGCTTCTAGTACCAAACAAAAATGAAATAAATGAAGAAAAAAATGATAGTTTCCATGTCTCGTCATGCCAAAATGCAACCATGAGCAATCCAAGCAGACTCCTTCATTTTTGTAGTCACAACTTTGCTACATACTAATACACAAAAACTCTTGGGTTTTGGAAGTAATGGGTACTGATGGGCAGGTGGCTAGCTGTGCCTTGATCGTATATATAACCCAATGGAGCACCCCCCGAGTCTCCACGGCTTGATACTGAACCACTGATCACAACTCAAATAATATCATGTCAGGGGCGGGCGCTATCCTGGGACCAGCTGCTGAAAGAGCTGTTGGGCTGCGACGGTATCATCCCAGCCAGCATGGGCTGCAAGGATCCAGCTCTTGTAGCTCTCACGGGCACTGCCGTATTTGGGTGGGGCCTGGTCAATTGCAAGCAAGGCTGCCGTCCCTTCCGGACAAAAGGAGCCTTCAGAAAGCCAAAGGCCGCCTTCACCAAGCGCACAGCAGCCGTGCTGATGGCCTGAGCCTTCATTAAGAATGTGCTTCTGCCTTGCTTGACAACTGCCAGGGCTACCAGGCCTAGGAACGCTATGTTGAGGATGACCAGCAAGACAGCAATTGCACTCAAGCGACCAGGTCTCGCAGCATAGTTCTTGTCCAGGAACATGAGGCAGCCCAGTGCTGTGACAATGACAGTGCCGAGTGCCATGACCTGCAGAAAACATCAGCTGCGTCAACCACATAACAAGCAAAGGATAGTCAGCACCGTGAAGATAGCATTGGGATCTTGTTGCAAACAGACTGATGTGGTATGTACAATCATCTCTGTGCAATAGACAGCATCAAACTGACACCTAGCAGTCAGCAGATGTCAGTCAACACATATGCTTATGAGCCTGCATCCAAGCGCGTTCCTTTCCACAATGCAGCCCGTTGGAAACATAATGGAGCCTGTCATGACTGTCGAGCAGGGCCTTTCATGTGCCTTAAAATGTAAGGAGGCCAGCATCATGTGATGCATTGCTGAGCATCATGTGAGGCTCAGCAATGCATCACTGTGCATGTGAGCTAAAGAGACCATGTTGCTTGTCATGCAGAAGAATCGCAAACTTGCTGAGTAAACATTCAATGAATGCGCATAGCAATCTGCACCATGTGACCAACATTGCGTCACTGCATCACTCAAGGATCAGCCTGGTAGGAATTTATTTTTGCCAAATGAACAAATGTGTATGGCACCAATCGAACCATGACAGTGCACACCTGGACAATCTGAGGGCCCTCCTGCTCAAAGGGATGACACTGAGCCAATGCCAAGGCGCCTGCCACCAAGATGACCAGCATGATGGTCAGCTGAAAGGAGCCATCCAGTGAGCTGGCAAAGATTTGTGCTGCTACCAGGCCTAGGGTTTGGACCAGCACCACTGTTTCCCAATACCAAAAGTTGTCTCTGCACAACACTTGCACAACAGGGGTGACTATTGCTAACAGCGGTGATGACACAATGCAAACCACTTCTGGACGCCAGAAAACATGTATGTTGCCACAATGGGTGGATTGACACTCAAAGGTACTGACGGTGTGACATGCATGGTATTTTGTGCAAAGGGTCAGGCTGCAACTGCACTGCAGCACAAGGAAGCCCAGGGATAGCACTGGGATAGCACAAGGCACCACCTGCTTGGCATGCACAAGCATATAAGCCTGTCTTATATGATCAGGACAAAGCCCTGACATGCGTCCTAAGGCAACATCATAATGACCAGCTCTGTGCATAACCAATCACACAGCTCATGCTGATGTTTGCTCTTGCAAGAGAGCACACAAATGGCACTGTGCATGCAAGCACCCTTGCATGACCAATGGACAACCGGGTGTGTGTATGACAGCAGATGCCATTGAAGGATGCTACACAGGCAGCACTAGGCATGCGTCAGCTGGCACTGACCTGTAGCTGCAGTAGAGGAAGGCCAGCCGCCTTTTGACATCAGGTGAGTCAAGGTGGCCGCGCTGATACAGCAGCAGCACACAAGGCAGCAGAGGAATGCCCACACAACCCAGAAGAGCCAAAGGTGTCCCCAGCCCTGCACTCACCACCATTGCATAGCAGTCATATTAGACAAGCAGTCATGTATCAAATCCCTACTCTGCCTGCCTTTTAAGTGCATGTGCTCTTGAGAAGCTGTGCTGTCTGTATGCATTTGTGCAGGCTGTGGACATTTGTGGGTGGTGTGCATACCCACCAGCAGATAGCTTCAGATGCCAGCCAGCAAAGCATTGGACGCTCATGTCAGGAACCCAATAGCCAAGGAACCATCTAGCCTGCATGCCATCAACAGTGCAAGTTGTTGCACTTGCGGCCCACTCAGTCACTCACTCACCCCATTGCTCGCTCGCTCCATTACTCGCTTGCTCGCTCCATCACTCACTCGCTCATTGACCCACTTGCTGACTCACTCACTCACCCAATCAGTCACTAACTCAAAGCATTCTGCACTAACTCAAAGCATCCTGAACTACCATGCAAAGATGCACAATCCAAACCTGGCAACTGCACACAGCTTGCCAGACAGCCCAAGTTGAGGCCTGTGTGGATGCTGCGTCAGCTTGCATGCTCAGCTTTGCATCAGCCAGCTGTTCAGCTCTGTGGCCACTTGTGTCAAGGCTGACTCAGCTCATGGCACCAGGCAACTTGTACTCGTGTGGGCTGGGGCAAGTTGACGCACATTCAAATCTACCAGACTCAAGCTTTTTGTGCAACTGACAAAACAAAAGCAGGTCAAACTGACTTGCAGAGCAAACTTGGCGCGGTGTCTGTGGCCTGAGTACGAGCTACCTGACTTTGCATGACATACACAACACTGCAGCTGATACCTCATTGATTTCTCACCTGGGCATACTGTGGGTACAGTTCATCACTACCAGGAGTAGCAGGGTCGATGGGGTAGCAAGCAAACAGGCTCAGGATGGTTGTCAGCAGACTGGGGTAGTAATAGAATATGACCGACAGCAGAGTGACGCACAGCCGATTCATCAAATCTGCCCTTCTGGTGTGCCAAAGGCCCAGGGTTCTCCAAGAGAATGGAGTCATAGCTTGCCAGGAAGTTGCAGCTGGTGGTGTGGAGGGGGCCGGCTTGAAAGTGCTTGCCCACCTACAATGACAAGCAGGGAATCTCACATAAAGGCAGCAGGCCTGAAAGGCTGGTACTAAATCATCAAATTTCCAGCTGTTTCAAAGCCTTATCTTGCAGCACAAAGGGCTTGGCATGCTCGTGTGCTCTGGAGCACCTTTTACACTTCGCCTGCCGCCAGAAGATGAATGGGTGCGCAGTTGCTCAATGTCACCATTTTGCTAGTAGTGCATGAAATGCTCCCACAGAGCACAGGCAAAACAGTTGGCCAGCCACAATGGGCCCCTTTGCCAGAAATGCAGCAGCAAATCATTCACTGTGTGCAGCACAAGTAGCCTCACCAGATGACCTGGATGAGGACCATGGCAGCCAGAACAAGCACTGGCACTGCTAAATGAACCAAGATCCTCTGCACTGCAGTGTTATGATGGGTAGAGAGGAGACAGTCTATGGACAGACTGCCACTAGAGACAGCAGAGAAGGCATAGTTTGCAGCGCTGAAGACCCACTGCAGGGCGGGGGGCTAGGGAAATTGACCCCAGACAGTAGCGAGATATACTGCAGCCACAGCTGTGCTGCCTGCACAGTGAGCATGCATTGGTCTTAGTCTGCATGTGGCCAAGCCAATGTACAATATACAAACTGCTGTGCTGTCTGTTCAGTTGAATTGTGACACAGTTGTGATGCATTCACACTGGTTTGATATGAAATTTGACACACAGCATACAGTGTTTCAGCTTGCATGTGTTGCATGCTGACATGTGATTCAATGCACAACCGATGCAAAGTGTCATCCTGTAGGCTTGCAGAGCCTCCTCACATGATTTGCAGCATATGCATAGCATCTGAGAAGCATGAGTTTGCATTGTTACAACAAGAATACTCATGTACGGTGACACAGCATGGCACTGTGAGGTCAACCACACTGCAGCAAGGGACAGTTGTGGTGCAATGCATTACCTTGAGAAATTCCGAGATGCGAGCTGGCTGGGGAATGTTCTGTGCATCTTCGCTGTTCTCCTTTAGAGTCACATGGATGACGTACATCAACCAGAGCATGACCAGTGATGTGCTGGCTATGTCAGCAATCACGATTACACTGCTTTTCCTGCAGAGACACCAAATGCATAGTGGTTCAATAGCCACAGACAATGCCAAAATTGCATCAAACAAGCACAAATCTGACTCATGTGGAGTGTTGGAACCACTCGGGAACTACACTTGCTTGCCCACAACCACATGACAAACGCAGTGGCCTCATGAGCTTTCTGCAAAGTGATTTGGGTGGAGCACTTGCAACAGCAATGTGCAAGCCATGCAAGCAATCACTGTACTACATGTGTTCACTGGTGGATGCTGCAAGTAGGCACAAAGCCAAGAGCCAGCATGAACAGCCATGTCAGCAATTTTCTGTACACAAGCGGCACACTGCCCACCATTGCCAATGCGGCAAAGCAGACTTGAAGACATGGATGGGAGCAGCATGGGCAAGGCGAGGCCAGCCCAAAACAAACAACATGATGCAAGCAGCGCAAGTGAGTGCAGGGGAGGCCTGAGGCACACCTGCATTTCTGACAGCCGAGAGTGTCTGTTCTGCCATAGCGCGGCTCTCCAGGCGGAGCATTGTGCAGCAAGCACAAGGAGCACAGCGGGCCATAGTAGCCAGGGCTGCACATCTTCACCATGTACGCCTTGGGGTCATCTGCCACCAGTGACGTTGTCATGTTGCACAACCCTGGATTCTGCATCACCATCACAGTGAACAGCTTAGTACGCACACCAAACAGGCCAAGTTGAAAGTGCATTAGATGCATAGCTGCCAGGCATGGCTCCTGCCTGTGGCTTGAGGAGTCAAACTAGCTCTATGGGGAGATGACATGGGGCACTGATGAGGCCAGCCAGGTGTGGTTGCAAGCATGCTGTCACTGTCTTGCCTCCAGAGCTAGGCTGCGTACAAGTATCAACCAGGGCACGTGCTCCAGGTATGTGCATGCAAGCACCGGTGGTACCAGCAGCCCCATGCTTTGGCACTAACAAGGAAGTGGGTGACATGCGGGTCTCCTGTGTCACACTGCATGTACTTGTGCAAGGCAAAAGCAAAGCTTCAGTGGCTATATATTATATGCAGGTATATTATATGCATATATATGCATATGAAAGGCAGACTGCATGGTCATGTAGTCAGCACTTACTTGTTTGCAGGCCAGCAGACTGGTACGGTCGCCTCCACAAGCACCTGGGTTTGGACATGACAGAATGGTGGTGGAGTTGGGGCTGAAATGCAGTGCTGCTCAGGAGGAATGAAAACATCATCACCAAAGCACTGGGCGGGCGAGGGGCATTCATCGCACACCGTATTGGTGGGATCCAGCGAGAAGGTGGAGGTTCCACAGGCTGTGCAAGCGGTGTTGTCTTCACTCCTGATGCTGCCTAGAGAGCAAGGCTGCACCTGGATTGTCTTGACAACAGGTGGGACCTGCACATGTTCAGCCAGTATGGATGCATGATGCCAAACAGGCAGTGAACAAGCGTGGCTGATCCAGGCAGATTGTAAGCAGCGCAGAAAGTGACTGCTCGACCATGGAGAGTGAGGCTGATGCAAATTTGCTTCTACATGTATGACTCCCAATGCATGCTAGCCATGCATCCATGTGCACTGAGCAGGCTCAACTAGTCACATGATCAATCATGACAGGAATGGAAGAAATCTCTAGTTGCCAACTTGGTTCCTGAAACTCACATCCACAGACTGCGAGCAGTTGTGCCTGATCATGAGCAAGCAGAGATGCATGCCCAAAAAGATTTATTCGCAAAGAGGCCCACAGGGAGGCACAGAAACTGTTAGTGAGTGAAGCTCGGGCACATACCGATGGAAAGTCTGTCAGTGTGAATGACAGATTATAGATCCCAGGTACAGTAACCATCACCAAATCAGATTCAAGTATCAAGCCTGTGTTGTTAGCTGTGCCTGTTGTGTGCCCTGTCAGTTGCGGTGATTTCGCATCAGCTGGCAGGCCCATAGCAGGAGACACACTCACTGTTGCTTGAAGAGCCGACACACTTGCAAGATCAGCTGAAACACCTGCAAAGCCAATTCAGCTGAGTCAGGCAGTGATTTGCATATGATGTCAGCCTTGAGGTCGTCATACTGATCTGGTGGTGCGCAGTCATTGGGCTAAGACAGTCTCTGCAACCTGATCTTGGCAAAGCAACAACAATCAATTTGGCACAAAAATTGATTGTCGTCATGTGTCCAGCTAGGTTGGTGTTGCTCATGCTCACGGGCATACATGTGTCTTTCAGCCCAATCAGCCACCAAGAGTAGATGCTGAGTATGACATGCGCCATCAGTGTGCGATGCAAATGGTGAAGACATATGATCAGTTGGATAGTAACAGAATGTCTGGCCTGCCGTGACATTCTGGCCCACTAGATCAGTGACCCAGAGCCCATATTCGATTGGAGTGCTGCCATGGATGCTGTCTACCATAACACCAAGGTTGACGGAGTGAGGGATATATGCTACCCCATCTCCATACCTGAGCACAAGCATACTTCAGGCTGTTGCACCTAAGTAACAAGTTCATGCAAGAGACAGGAGACAAAATATTGCACCCAAAGGGAGTGTTTAGGCGGCCGGGTCATGATCGAAACCAAGGTTGCTCACACTATGCAGGAGCCTTTACAAGCATACTCATGGCAGATAGATAGTTTCACGCATGCCGCATTCATTGCAATGCAACAGGCACCTGCTTATAACAATGCATACATCATGACAGCTTACCCCAATAGTGGGGGGTCCGCTTGAGAAGGCCCCACTGTGTTCCCACTCCAAGCTGGGCTTGGGCAGCCTGTCATGTCATCCCATGGCAGCTCATTTGAGCAAATGAAATTGAGGCTAGCCACGTCAGTTGCAAACATCGCACCACCAGCAATGTCAGCATGGTTGTTAACCAACACATTTGTGAGATTTATTGACCTGACAACAGAACAGCTGTCGTTTATAGGCGGCTCAAAGTTTGCCCACATGTACATGTTTTGCGGGGTACCCCCTGCAACACACAGCAAAGCGTTGATCAGACAAGCCTGCAAAGCACAGAAAGCATCCATTCATTGAGCGCCCGAGAGCAAACAGCTGAGCTGACGCCAGCACTGGGGAGGCTTAGAGCGGACCACTAACAAGAGCATATACAGCCATCTTCCTTGCAACTCGACAAGCAGATCCTGTCTAAATAACAAGGGACCCAATCAATGCGTAGCTGTACTGCAACCACATGCTCAGCCTGCATGCCCTGTCACTTGATCCAAATGCAGTGACCTCAAGCAAACTGTTTCATGGCCTGTACATCATGCTTGTGTTTGTATACCTGGAAAACATTCATGTATGTATACAAGAGCTCCTCCATATCCGCTTGCAATGTTCTCCTGGAAGGTGTTACCATTGAACAGGGTGATCCCCCCATCAAGGTACACAGCCCCACCACCCCCAGAAGATGTGACATTGGCAGCATTTGAGAGAAATGTGTTGTTGGTGAAGTTGGTCTGGGACACAACAATTGATCCTAACCCTGCGATGTACACAGCTCCACCTTCTGCAGCCCTGCAGCACGCAAGCAGCAATAGTCATGTTACATTTGCAAACCACATCATGTAGCTTAAGCATGGCTTCAGCTTGACAATGCTTTGATGCGAGACACAATCTGTCAAACACAACTGATCATACCTGTTGCCAAAATATTTGGTGTTTGTTGATTGGATTGCTGGTAAGCTGTCGACATACAGAGCTCCACCAGAGGCATTTGCATAATTCGTTTGCATGGCCACTTGGTCTTGGACAGTCAGTGACGCACACTCCAGGCAGGCAAATGCGCCTCCATTAGCAGCCGCCTCATTGCCATCAAACACTGTGCCATTTCCAATGATGATGGAGGCCTGGTCAGCACCACAAACACCGCCTCCAGTGAGTGCTGTGTTGTCTACAACTGAGGTGTTGCCGATGAAGAGACCCCCAAGGTGGGCATTGTCCACTGAGGCAACAGGGCCGCCGCCTTTAGTCGCAAAATTGTGTGTGAAGGTGCTGGACCAGATAACAATGGCAAAGCAAGAGTCCAAGAGAAGAGCCCCCCCTTGCCAAGCCTGATTGCCATCAAAACGCAGGTCAGTCAGCACGATTCTCTGAGTGGACTGAATGTTCAAGCCCGCCCCCCCTCTCAAAGCAGATGCCGCTGCCTCAGTGTCAACACCTTGCAGAAAGGTGGAGTCAACGTTCCCCTTGAAGGTGGTGTTCCTGATGTCCACACTTGTAGACCCACCCAAGACGGTATCTTGCGTATACTGATTCAAGTAGGTGTCCTCATTGCCAGCAATTGTACTAAGATTAAACAAGGGCGGGTATGCATTCACATAACTACCTTCACAGTCACCCTGAGTTAATTCGATGGACAAAGCAATACCCAAGTTGTTCTCAAAATTGCTGTCAATGATGCCTATGCACTGACATTGGGAAGCAGTGACAGCTCCAGACCCGGATGCACCGGACCCATTGTTTGCAAGAAAGGTAGAGTTTTTTATAAACAAGGCTGTGTCTCGTGCTGTATATCCATCAACGTAAAGCGCAGCACCATCACCAGGAAGGCCATAGCTGTTAATGGCAGAATTGTTCTCAAAGCGGCAACTAGCAATCACAACCAAGGCAACATCCCACAGGCTGACTGCACCACCTTGATGCCCCGTGTTACCCACAAATGTACAATTAGTAAAATACATACTGCCTGCAGTAGGGTATATATGCATATACGACTCCATTGTAATTAGCAGTGTTGTTGGCAAAAAAGCAATTGTTGAATGTGCCAACTGCGTCTTGATCATTTGCTAGAGTAATGAGGACTGCACCTCCATTAATGTCCCCGTTGCTGTTGTTTACAAACCTATTGTCCTCAAAATAACAGGTCATGCCGGTCATGAACACTGCCCCACCCTTACCCCCCGCAAAGTTGCCAGAGAAGTTGGATCTTTTGACTGATACCCAACTGCTATCAGAGTTGCCAACCCACAAAGCTCCTCCATTACCTCCGGAGTAGCCCAAATTTTCATAGACATTGCCATCAAGCTCGGAGTTGCTGTTTGTGATTGATAAGCCTAAAGCAGCTGCATTGCGAAAGCTTGAGTTTAGAACATACAGATTACTTGAATTGCTGACACTCAGGATCTGATTGTGGGCTTGGCAACCGTTGCTCGTGAAGTTTGTAAGGTTCAGATGAGTGCATGAATTGAAGGCAATAATATTTTCAAAGCTCCCAGCATGGATGTCAAGAACTTGAGCTCCCTGGAAGGACAGGTTAGCCTGCTGGAAGTACAGTAGCGAGTCATTGAGCCCAGCAGGAAGAGCATGAGCTTGAACACCTGCAGCCGTGCAAGCGAGTGTCAGCTTTATGATATACTGGCGTTGAGCAGGACTTGAGCTGGCAACTAACACATTGCAGCAGGGAGGCTGCTCCCCGACTGCAGCAACTTCTTCGTCGACAAAACTCAAGTCAGAGTGGTGACCTTGCAGACTCCGGTTCAACAACTTGTCGCTAAAATACACGGGCAGTGCGCCGGATTCCCCCACATCGGGAGTGCAGTGCAAGGCCGTCTGAGCAAGTGAGAGGTTTTGGGGGCGTGTCATGGTCCCCCGTCATTGTCAAGCTGCACGACCAAGAAAAAGCAACAGGCATTTGACAGAGGCACAGCCAGGCGATGACGGCGAACGCCGCCGTGTCGGCCAGTGCATGCATGATCAACTCTGACGGTCAACGAGCAAATTGTGGGACACCAGTTGCTGTGCTTGCTACAGAGATTGTATGCACGTCATTCGCTAACCGGGTCAAAGCCGTATTGAGCCGCATCGAGCTTGGCACCCGATCTCAGCCACCTGCGATTTCCGGCAGTTCCCCATCACTTCTTCCATGTTAACAGATGTGACTCATCCAGGATTATCAAATGAGTCATCTTGGCTAATTTGTACTAATTCGAGGGCGACGGTTGCCTTTGGAAGTTTTCACCGCTTGTCAGCCTGCGTGACTCGCAGCAGGGTCTTCATGCAGCTCTGCACTTTCGTTGCGTTGACGCTGAAATTGCAGGTTTTGAACTTGATCACACTGTCGCTTACCAGACGCCAAGCATTTTCCGGTTCTTAAATAACTCTTGGCGTGCAAAACTGAATCCCGCTGCAGTTTCGATTACTGAGTGTTATAGGGTAAGCCCCACAATGCGCAATGTATGTTCAATGTGCCTTGTTTTATTCCCTTTTAATGTGTCGAGCTTCCGTGCCGGGGTGCACTCAAACCGGCCACCTGTCACACAAAGGTCTGACTTGCTACCAAGTAGCGACCGGTATCAAACACCCGAAACCACATTTTGTCAGATGAAATCCCACAGTGCCCTCTCAGCTCACTGTGCCATTTTTCACTGACATGCTTTCACTGGCATGCTTGTGGGTCTGGGACAGACCATCAAAATATTTAAGGAACAGCGCATATAGACGCAATACAATATAGACGCAATGCCAGCTCAGTATATTGCTGGCTGCAGCTCTGTCTGGCTTTTCAGCTCAGTGCACATGCTTCCCTGAATGCACACAGCATATGCGCTCCAAGTCTGGAGCCCAGCCGATTTGGCGAGAGACTTTGACCAGTGTGTGTACCTTGCTCAATAACATGTAGAATGGAAGCTCTGCTCCACTGCAACAAATCTGTACAGAGCTCTGGCAAAAGCTCTGTCTGGCTTTTCAGCTCAATGCATATGCAGTCACCATGTCATTTGTCTGAGAGAACTGAGGAGAACCATCATTCCGATGCTACTCTAGAGATCTTTGCTCAATTCATTCAGTTCAATTCAAATTGCTTCATTTTGAGGCTCAACATCTACATCAACACGTTTGTTCTGCCTGCTGGCTCCCCTCCTCTTGATGACATTGTGTGATACCTCAACACACACAGCAGCAAGATCGCCCAAAAGCATACAATCAGGTGTAAACCATGAGCAACCAGCATGTCATGGAACCTCCAGCAGGCGTGCCTGTCAAGGACTGCTGTGCCTTGGTACATTTTGCAACTCAGCAGCAGCCCTTGATTGAAGCCATGCAGCAAACCCAGAACTGATGGGGTATAGAATGGGGCAAGCCTCTTGTGCAATAGCCAGACCTGGTGATGCTCCTGAAGGTGACACGTGTACAGTGCACTGTACCACAAGGTGGTGAAGGCTGTGCCTCAGCTTATTTGGCCGGGGCCAGGGCGGCAATGGGGGGGGGGGGTGTTGCCGTTGCTACCATGTGCTTTGGCCTTTGATCAGCTGGCAGACCACAGGTCCAGCTGCACCAGCACAGACTGTCACAATTTGACAATTCACAGCAGGGTCAAGCCTCCTCACCAAATGCAATGTCACTGCTAGCACTCAAAAACATGAATCTGAGACACCATATTAGGCGCATCAGCAGCATTTGTTTGTATGTGACAACACACCATACAATGCACATGAAGTGAACCACTTGCAGATGCCATCATGACCAAAGGTAAGGTGACTGTGTAACATTGGCTGTTGCGTGCTTGCCCTACAGCGCAACTTGGCCGCTTGTTGCAGAAAGTGCCAGTGAGCAAGCTTTGCTTTGCTGCTTCCATCTTGCAATGTTGAACATGTCAGGCATCCCACATGCAGTTGAGACATGTTCATCTCAGCAAATCATGGTCAGCCAGACAGACTTCTGCTCACCTGGGCTTGGATAATGTACATCTTAAGAGGCCACCGGCTCTGCTTGCATTGCCTCATCCTCTGCTGCCCCTGCACACTCTATGAATATGAGTAGACAAGGCATGCTTCTACATCTGTTAGTATAGCACACTGTAGAGACACAGCTGTCATTACTGTTGTCAAACATGATTGTTTATTGGGAAAGGCATTCAGACTTGATATAGACTGCTGGTTTGGTCTGGCAACAGTTGCAGCTTTCCTTGCATGCTGCTGTGCTGGGCCTGCAAGACTCTTCAGTTAGTCAGATAACCTATAAGGTTGTACTGTACTCTTGATCTGCAGGCATTGGCTGGCAAAGATCACCTGCGACCAAGGCTGTTGTGCCTGCTAGCCCCTTTAGCGCTGGCTGGATGCGCATGCAGGGCTGCAGAACCTGGGAATCTGCAGACAGCAATGTTCAGGCTGCTTTGGCTTTGCCCCTGCAAGCGGCAAGTGGTGTTTCAGACTTGTGCCAGACTGCTCTCGTGGCGCATTGCGGCATGTCATGCTGCTGCTTCAGCTGCTGCCACTTCTGCGGCAGGTGTCAAGCCATCATTGCAGACTGCTGCTGAGGATTTGAGGCAGCTGCTACCGCACCTGGTGCCACAAAGGATTGCTGCTGGGGTGCAGAGGCAGCAGCTGCAGCAGAGGCACAAGCAGCCTTCTGCTGTGCTTGAGTCAGACTGTGCAGCTACAGGGCGTCACTAACACCTTTTGTGGGGATAGCAGATAGCTCAACTGTATTGCTTGCCTCCAAGGCAATTAGGGTGCTAAACTTGTACTTGCTGGCAGTGGCCTTGGCACTTCAGCCAGACACGATGGAAGTCGAGCTGCCATCTCCAGTACATCCTAAACACTGCCCGTGCAGCTGGTGTGACTGCTGTTGCAGAGCTGCTTGCGTCAAAAGTGGACTCAGGGGAAACAGCATTATATGCAATGGCTTGTCACCTGCAATGCATACATAAGAAATGTTGCCAGGGACACATGAGGCCAGTACAAAATGGTATCAACAGTCACCAATGATTGCCGATGGGCGTGAGTGGCTTCAGGAATAGACAGACCGTGTACAGGATGTTGCCATGCACAGTCATACTGTGCAAGCCAGATAGTTGAGTGAATAGCACTACATTGATTGCATCAGATTGGCCACAATTGCAGTCAGTGCTGGCAGCAGAGGAAACAACGCTTGGAGAGGTGCCTCTTCCAATATCACATCACCAATGATGAGTGCTGACTCAGATGGCATACTAGTGCTGGTTGCAATTGCCCACTCCTTTGCAGAGCTGCTTTTTGCAATTCTGAGCAGATACATGGTCCAGACTGCAAGCTTAAGCTATGGACCCCACGTTCCTGACAGATGCCTTGATGCTGACATTGCCAAAGCGGCAGGCAACAAAAGGGTTGCCTAGGTTTTGCTGGGTAGTTGGTGCCATGTAAGCAGGCATGGTAGCACAAATGACAGCTGCCCAAGCCACGCACAGCATTCCACTCTGGCCTTTCAGCATATTTGGCACGTTTGTCCAACATCTCTTATTACGGCAAGGGGAATTGTAAAAAAGCAAGCTAGTCAGTAATGAAGGTCTAGATAAATCTGTAAAGTGCAGACTTTGTTTCAAAAACCTGCAGTAGTTCATAAATGGTAGACCAGCTGCAGCTGACAGCAAACAAAGCAGTTACTATGCATGAGCTGTTGGTGTACCTTGTACTTGGTCAGCCAGGTTGACTCTCTGCGTTGTCCCTACAGCCTTTACAGTCATCTAGATCTGGGTGGTGCAGGCCATCCCAATGCCGTCAAACTACTGGCTGTACAACGCAGGAGCACGTGCCTCGGTCTCATGATATGTCATACTACGCTGCTGTATTAGCGAGCATGCTCAATGCTGTCTGATGTCATGTATATCAGGATGACTCCTGAGCTTCTACAGTCAAACCAGCACAGTCAGTTCATGTCAAATTTGTGGGAGGGTACCACGCTCTGGCTTCAAGCTACAAGTTGTAGGTAGACATATATAGCTATATAGCTAACACTTGATGTTGGGCACGTTTTGAAAGGCATGCTCAGCACTGCTGTAGATTGGTCTTTGTGTAGGTCTCATGCATGGCACTGTACATGTGCGCATTACAAGTTGGACCGGCAAGCTACCAGTGATTGGCACAAGCTGCGCATGACTGAGACACAAGACAGGGCTGCCACCTCTGTCATTGACCTGTTCTATATGTCAATTGCCTTGGAGCTTGCTGCATGGCATACCTTAATTGCTATAAGCTTGTTCAAAGCTGCCAATGTGCAAGAAAGTGTGTGTCAAACAAAGGTCCATTCAGGTCAGTCTAGCTGCCAAAGGGCTACATGAATTGTCTAATCTACACCAAGTGACACCACTCCATGAGCATACGGAGTGTTTATCAGATGCTGTAATAACAAAGACGCATGTGCAAGTTGCAGGCAGCTGTGTCACATGCGTTCCTTATAAAAGTCCACAAAAGCATCCTGAACTTGGACATCAGCCATCTGGTCAATTTTTGCCTTGGTATAGCGTGATGAAAATGACTCCATTAGAACTCCCAGATTTTTTCCTTTCACATGATGGTTTGTCCACTTCATGGCAAGTGCGCCGTTAAACTTGGCTTTGACTCTTCTAGTCAAAGCAAGATGCTCCTCTATGGTGTGAAGCTCATCTTGCTTGCTGAAAGCATCTAGAGCTGCAGCTTTGATCTGTTCAGCATCTATCCTGTCCTGATTCAATGGCAGGCCCTCTACATAATGGATCCAAGCGCTGAACATAGGACGCTCAGCTAGCCTGTGGCGCGCCTCATGATTCCAAATGGTCGGACTCTCGAACACTTTGCTACCCTTTGTACGCTTCAGAGCATCCAGCTCTAGCACTTCTGGGTTCTGTCTGGAGAAGAAGGAGGGCCGAAAATATCTGCTTGATTGGATGAACCGAAACATTTCCTCTTGCGTCTGAAATCCTCGGCGCCAGTAGTCATAGTTAAGACCTGCACAGAACCATGATAACCACAACAGATGGACAGCACAAATGTCTTACCTGCTGCACCTATTCAGAGTGCTTCAGACCAACAAGGACATAAACGTTTGCGCTAGTTGCCTGACACTCACCTAAGAATTGCAGGATGGCTTTCAGATCATGTGACAATTTGATCTTGTATGTCTCGCACTTGAGCGTCAGCCCTTGTATCCCGAACTTGAGCCCGATGTTGCGTGTAAACATGCCAAAAATCATGCCCGTGTCCCCGTAGCCGTAGAAGAAACGTGCCAGCTCCATCAATTCCTCCGAAACCTGGATTATATCGATCTGAAAGCCTCGAAAGTCAAAAGACAGGATGTTCCCGTTTACTGATGAAGCTGTGCTACCAACATCGTTGACGGGGTCCAGAGGACTGGAAGGCAGAGTTGCTAGCAGGTCAACATCGCCAAAGGATGTTTTAGATGCGAAGCTGCGAGGCTGTTCGACGCATCCATAGTTTTTCGGTACGAGCAGCGTTTTCAGTTCCGTCACGACATCATCGTAGGTTTGCCTCGACAGCCTTGGGCGCGTCGCACCGAGAGCGTTGCCACCCATGGTGGTCGAGGGAGCATTGCACAAACTGTATCGAGAATACCATGGGGCGTCCGTGAAGCTGCAGGAAACGAGAGAGGGAAGCTGCCAGACTTGTTAAAGCTTGTAACCTTCTGCTTCTTCCACATTCTGGTCTGACAGTCAGACAGACTCTGACCACAACATGCCCCACCTTTGCACATATTTTGAATGCAGTCTCGACAAGCAAGGCTCAGGATGCTTGGTATTACATCCAAGTGGTAAAGCCAAAATCATACATACATGATGGTCCTGTTGCATTCTGAATCAGCAAAAGCAGCAAAACAGCACAGGCAAGATGACAGGAAGTCCTGATGCACTCGCACATGCACTTTGGCTAGACAGCTAGTTTGCTACTCACACTAACAATGCCTGCTTAACAAATGTCACAGTTGTGATGGCAACGCCACTTAAACTAAACGCCTAGAAGGGCCTCTCAAAAAAGGATTAGCTACACAGTATTAACTGTCTTGCACCTGCCACACACACTAAGTGCAGTCAAGGTGTCTAAGCTTTGCTTTTCTCCTCAGCTACTTCCCACATCTCAGCATCCAGAGGAGCTCTTGGGACAGTGTTAGGAATGTAGATACCACCCCTGTCACCAACTTTGACCCCACCCCATCTTGAGCCAAAGGCCTCAGGCAACTCCCAGTCATTTTCAGGGGCAAGCCATAGCCTCATCAGGTGCCTCTTTGCTGTTGGCTCCTACAACAAAATGAACCAATTCAGCCCAAGCACATGCACATGGCGCCTTACCCATTCAATGCAAATGTTTCAAGCAATTGAAATGATGGTGTCTATGCTGTAGAACTACCCTGCAGCCACATGGTGCACTATACACACAACCCAGGCAAACAGCTTGTGCACCAATGCTTACATACAAGATAGCTAAAGCACTTACATCGTCATGATCCACAAATGCTGTGCGGGCGTGTACAATGCTGTGGTTGTGCAGCAGCTGGATGTCTCCGGCCTGGAGGACATAGTCCATTCTCAGCTCTGCACTGTCAGCCAGCTCCTCAACAGCTTTGATGGCACGCTTCTGCAGGTCTGTCATCTCTGGCACATCTTCATGCCGGGAGGCTGAGGCCATGAAGCTGTTCTCAAAGTAGGAAATCAGGTTGCCCTGCAAGCACAGCACATGTGTTAGCAACAACTGAGAGACGCTGACCTTGAAGGATAGGGGCAAGATAACTAGGGCATGATGCTGCTGGGGCAACGATAATACCAAAGTTGCATGTCCAATTCTATATCCAGTGACATTCTGAAGCTGTTTTGACTTGCACATAAGAATAAACAAACTAGACTGTAAGCAAACTAAACACAATGGTGCTTGTATTTGCCAGTCACAAAATGACAGGCACACTCAAACGCACTACATACAGCTGTCTGTCAGAGGAAGCTGTGTGTCTGAGGTTTGGGTTATAAGCACATCAGATGCACAGAACTTGAACTTGCAACACTGACCTTGTACCAACTGAAGATGGGCAGCTTAAACCATGGGCCTTCCCCCTCAGGGATCTCATCCTTGCGGTCCAAATAAAATTCCTCAGCCAACGCCTCCACCAGTTCTGGCTGAGTCTGTAGCAAGGAATTGTAGATGGAGTAACTGCTTGCCCAGGTGCTGTAGCCGCGCAGTGATCCACCACAAAAGCACTGCAGCCCTGGTTTTGGCAAATTGCGTTCCACACTGTCCAATGCTGCTCTGCAAAACAGGCTCACAGCATGCTTGTGTCACTGCAACTACACCTATGAAGGTGTGCTGCTCACACAAATGTGCAGTGACCCAACACCAATGCACTGCAGCCCT
>JAABUK010001861.1_pt1 | contig 39322 bp, 40 predicted proteins | sample 5559141 | NCBI WGS metagenome assembly JAABUK01 (sample SAMN10711869, study PRJNA513367) | rock metagenome | isolation source: Antarctica rocks | place: Antarctica: Victoria Land, Pudding Butte nord | collected 2016-01-03 | reverse complement strand
GTAAGAAGCAAACGCGTAGCGCGAGAGAAGCACCATCGTGACGAGACAGGCCGCTATTAACGCATGAAACAGAACGGGAATATCTGTATCGCGCGCATGGTCGGAATCTGCTGCGTCCATCGCCTGCGATTTCGTCTGCTCGTCTGCAGCGCTTTTCATCGGCATTAGCCCAGACCTTATCCTAATAATAAATTTCTTTGAAGATCAGTAAACGCGATAGCCGACGAACCACTGCTTTAGCATGTCAAGTTCGCCGTGGATATATTAGCTTTAGAAGCAAGATAATCTAAAGTAAATACTCACTGCCTTCACTTCTGCGGAACATCTATGGACACCGTTAATTTATACTTGGCGCCTCAAAACGGGTTCGTGTGAGTAATGCGAAAGCGAGCCGAAGCGATGTTTGAAAAATCGCTTCGGCTCGCTTAATGGATAACGGGTACTAGCTTTCAGCGTGGGTGCGGGATACTTGCTTCTGCCACACCTTTATTACTTTTGCAAGCCGTTGCGGCGTTTGCGTACTTTCGCTAGCACACCTGTTATGCCAGTACCAAGTAAAATCAGTGTCGCCGGTTCGGGTACCGGTGCCGTGCCACCGCCTTTTGTACCGGTGCCACCGCCGCCGTTTCCACCGCCGCCGTTTCCACCGCCGGCGGCTTTACTGGCGCTGCCTGTTCCACTGCCGGTGCCGGTACCCTTTGTGCTGGTGCTTTTGGTGCTGGTGCTGCTTAAAAAGCCCGGGCTGTTTGAATCTTTCGGCATTGCACCTAAAGTGAATTTGGTGGTCGAGATCGCTGAAGGTGAGAGGCTGGAGTTTACTGTATTGGGTTGCGTCTTTTGCGAACCCGATAAATTGCTCATCGTAGCCCCTGTTGTGTCTGCGTAAGTAACTGCGGTCAAAGCCATCAGTAGCATAGCCGCCGCGCCTGCTGAAACTATTTTGTGTACCATTTTTAGCCTACCTCGTGTGTTAATCAATGGTTAACTTTCCTTCTAGGGCTGTGTCGTTGGAAAGTTACAATAAATAGCAAAGGCAAAGCTTTGCCAGCATCTACGATCTCGTCAGCGCTTCAAGGCACTTCTGACTGCCCGTTCACAAAAACTAAACTTCTAATCGTATCTGACTTCCAAAAACTTTGATGGCAAGAGCCATAAGGCGGATGGGTTGTTCCTCTTCTCACAATTTTCATCGTGAAGCGCATCGAACGTCCTCACTACACCTGATGCCTAGATGAATACGTTCAGCATTTGTCCTTAGAGTGCTGCGCATTCTATCGCTACCGGAGGCGGACGGGCGAGAGAGTACAAGTTGACGCCGAGAAGTGACACACAATGTTTGCGAGACTGATAAATGTTATAACGCCTTGCAAGTCTCCGCCTTAACGAGATGCTCTTCAGCCGTCAGGTTGAGGCTCACCGCGTTTGTTGTTACACTACCCGTTTTGATTGAAACGATTATTCGCGGGAGTGTGTATGCAGGAAGTATCAGAGAATTCATTTGAAGTTTTTTTGAACGAGCATGATGAAGCAATGTGGGCGCAGGCGATTGCCGGAGTGCTGCCCTTCGTGCATGAAGTCGATCAAGCGGCGGTGCAGATATGGTTCGCGTTTTACCCGCTGGCGCTGGCAAGAGCGTTGAGGGACGCAGAAGACCCCGCGCAATTAGCGAAACGCTTGCAGCTTCAAGGTAAGTATGAATTAAAGGACGGGATCGATTCGTCGCATGAATTTCTCTACGCTCATCGTTTTTGGCCGGAAGTAAAAAAGGCCGTCACCGAACACGCCGCAGCCTTCAAGCCAACTGATTCGCCGACGCTTGAAGCGGAGATTCGCCGCATTGCCGGTAAAGTCTCCGCCGCACTGAAAAAGGATGAATCGCTGCTTACGGGCATTACGGCGATTGCGCTGATGACTTTGCAGCAGGTCGGCATAGATGCTTTCAAGTCTGCGACGGAAGCGACGGCGAAGAAGCGTAAGGGTGACAAACGTTCGCCTGAACAAATTCTGAAACAGCGCGCGAAGGATGACGGTCAGGGCTTGCTCGGCTTTCTCAAAACGACGGATATGCGCTGGACTGTGAAGTTTGACGAAAGCGATCCGCAGGCCAAGTTCAAGGTCATGCACATGCAGGAACTCGCAAGCGGCGCGGCGGAAGATAAACGCGATTGGCGCGGCGTTGATCCGCGTCGCGTTGAAGGGCCGATTCCTGTGGAATGCCGTTCGGCGGCGTGCGGCACATGCTGGGTCGGCGTGCTCGGCGGAGCGGAAAAACTCTCGGACGTGACACGGCGCGAAGGCAAAAACATCAAAGAGTTCGGCTACATCGAAACGAATGAAGCGAAGCCGCTGATACGCCTCGCGTGCGTGGCACAAAGCGCGGGCGCTGTCTCCATCGTTATCCCTCCATGGAACGGCGTCTTCGGCAAATTCCTCAAAGCGCAACACGGCGGCGCGGGCGTGGGCGACAACAATAATGATGATGATGCGGGCAGCGACTCGAACGCTGACTTGCCATCGAACAACGCGCTGACGAACGACGCGCGGACAAAATAGCGTCTCGCTTCATCAACACAAAACGCGGTGGCTAAAATATTTCGCGTGTCATATCGCAGGGAGAATTTAATTTTATGGCTGAATCACAAAACGTCGCCAACAATTCGCAATTGCTCGTTGTGGGCGCAGACGATTTTTCGTTTGACGTAGTCGAGCAGGAGAACGGGCAGGCAACCGTCGTGCGTTTTCCGATTGACACAAAGCGTTACAGCGCGGGCGATATGCTACTTGTTTTATCGGGCGCGGAAATTCACTTTCACGGCATGATCGGGCAAATCGAAGACGGCATGGCAACCGCTTCGGATCGGCGCGGCTCGCTGTTGCCCGTGACAGTTCAATAACGAAGGCGCGTTTGTGACACGATGAAAACAGTCGGACTGCTCATCATCTCGAACATTTTTATGACCATCGCGTGGTATGGTCATTTGAAATACAAAAGTAAGCCGCTGTTGCTGACGATTCTGGTGAGTTGGGGCATCGCTCTCTTTGAATATATCTTTCAAGTTCCGGCGAATCGTCTCGGCGCGGAACGCTTCACGTTGACGCAGTTAAAGATTATGCAGGAGTGCATTACGCTCGCTGTGTTCACCGTCGTCGCATTTTTGCTTTTCCGCGAGCCTGTGCGTTGGAATACGCTTGTCTCTTACCTCTTCATCGTTGCCGCCGTGTACTTTGCCTTCGCCTTCAAATCCTAAAGCGCCGAACGAATAATCTCCGCGAGGCATTCACTTTCCCGCCGTGCGCAGTGGAGCGAACGAGAACATAAACATTCACGATTCGCAGGCATGACGCGTTCCTCAATTCGTTCGGCGCGTGCCGCGTTTGACTTCCAAATCGAATACGTCTGGACGAAAGTAATGGCCTGACACGTCGAGCGTCATCTTCTCTTGGTCGATCAACGTCAAATCGAGTTCGGCGGTAATAATCTCTTCCCTATCAAAAACGGGTTCGACAACGTAAGAGCCGTCCGGCGCGATGATGCAGCTTCCGCCGCGCAGCACAAGCGTTTCCGGCGCGGCAATTAATTCGCTTGTCAGCGCGAGTTGTGGGGGAAGCTCGCTCGCTTTCATGATGAGACCCACCGCCAGCACGAAGCATCGCGCCTCAAAGGCATAGTGACGACTCGCAATCTGGTGCATCTCGTGTACGGTCGGAAAGACGGAGATGTGTATGTGCTCGCCGGAAGTGTGAAGCGCCTGCCGCGCTAAAGGCATCCAGTGTTCCCAGCAGATTAGCCCGCCGACGCGCCCCGCTTGAGTCGTCACGGCGTCGAGTCCCGCCGCGTCGCCCTGCCCCCAGACGAGGCGCTCCGTATAAGTCGGGATGAGTTTGCGATGATGATTGACGAGCGCGCCCGTTTCGTCGAAGGTCAGCAGAGAATTGTAGAGCGTGCCGTTGCCCGCGCCCTGCTCAACGCGTTCGTTGATGCCTATGACAATCACGATGCCATGCTTGGCGGCGGCTTTACCGAGCATCGTCGTTTCCTTGCCCGGCACGACAACACTATTGCGTCGAAGCTGTGCGAAAACTTCTTTGGTCGGCGCGTGATTCCAGAGCGCGGCGTGCGTCGAATAATCCAGCCACGCAGGATAACCGGGCAGCCACGTTTCGCCGAACGCAACGAGCTTTGCGCCCTTCGCTGCCGCCTGCTCGATTTGTTCAATCGCTTTGGCGAGGCTGGCTTCCAAGTTTAGAAAGACAGGGCTTGATTGAATGATTCCAACCTTGATTCGCTCAGGCATATTCCATCGTCCCTCAAGTCGAATTTATAGCAGCCAACAAAACCGGAAGAAATGTCGTCTTCATTCTCGTCGCCGCCGCTCATTTTGGCTTCATGTTCAAGGCTTACAACGCCGAACGAATAATGTCCGCGAGGCGTTCGCTTTCCCGCCGCGCGCAGACGCGCGCATCATCGCCCGGCTGCGGCTCTATTTTAATCGGCGCGTGATAAATGATTTCCACTTTAACGAGACGCGGCAAGCGCCTGTTCTTAGGCCACACGCGATGCGCGCCGCGAATCGTCACGGGAAGGATCGGCACGTTTGCTTCGAGCGCCATCCGCACCGCGCCGGTTTTGAATTTCGTCATCGAGCCGTCGGGCAAGCCGCGCCCGCCTTCCGGGAAAATGACCACCGCGCCGCCCTCCTTCAGCCACTGCAAAGAGCGCCTGATCGCCGTCGGGTCTGTGCCGTTGATTTCGAGCGGCCATGCGCCCAACAGCCCTGTGAGTTTTCCCACCACAGGCCAGCCGAAGATTTCGTTCCACGCCAGATAACGCACGGGACGCTTAATCTCCGTGCCGATCCAGAAAGGGTCTATGTAGCTCTGGTGATTGGCGGCGACGACGAGGCCGCCCTTAAGCGGAATGTTCTCGACGCCGCGATACTTTATCCGCCAGCACAAACGCGACAGCGCGCGCATGGCAGGACGTATCAATTCAAACGCCGTTTGCGGCAGCACGTATATTTCATCTGCCGGATTGCGTTTCGGATGTTGGTGGCGGCGGCGATGCGCCGCGCCGTGCGTGCTCATGTCGGTTTCACAAAATCATGCCACCATTCGGCAGGCACATCCGTTTGCGCGAGACTGTCCGTTGTTTTGACTTCGCAGCGCTCGCACACGAAGCCCGTATAAGCGCGCGCTTCTTCCTTCGTCAACCCGATGCGCGCCTTTTGCTTGCACCGCTCACCGGCACAGCGTCTTTCAATCTCCACCAGCAGCACTCGGCGCGGCACAACGATGCGACTCATTTTTTCAGCGCTCCAATCAACAACCGGAAAAACTTATCGGATGTCTCCCGCATTGTCTCCCGCAGGCATCGAACATCAATTCACGAAGCGTCTTCGAGCGGCCACTGCTTGTCAACGAATTCGAGATGCAAACGCGGGATATTATCCGGCCCTAGCCTGCGCGCGCGCACCGCCGCGACAACCGCAATTTGATACCGCGAACTCGTCAAACGCACAAAGCGCCCGCGCTCGACTTCGAGCGTGGTGAAGACGGCGGCTCCGCGACGGCTGATGTTCTCCGTCACGGTTTGTTCGCTGGTCGTGACCACGCCTTTATCGTCGAACACTTCGACTGCCACATCGATTGCCATCGCGTGGCGCGTTTCATGGCGCGGCGCGTCTGTGCGCGCATACTTCGCAGCTTCATCGGGTTGCTCGCGCACGTCCCACAAACCGCTTTCGGTTGCCGACGACGCGACTTCATAACGCTTCGCCGGGTCTGTTTGAAAACTTGCGGGCGGATGCTTGCCGATAAACGCGACGCCGATTTCAAAGCGCGGCAGTTTGTCTTTCTCCGCCTGCGCCATCGACTTGACGTTGCGCACCAAAGCCCAGACGCGGTATTGCTGCTCGACGTGATCGAAGCAGCGAAGCTGGCGCGGCATCGGCAAAGTCAGATGCAGCAAGCGCCCTGTTTCAGTCGGGCGTGCGATAGAGAAACGCGCCCCGAACGGCGTCACGTCAACAAGGCGCGTCAACTCTACCCACTCGTAATCCGCGCTCTCCCGGCACTGCACGCGCACCGGCAGAGACAATTCCAGCCGCTCGCGCACGCGCTTGGAGTCGTTGCTCATTTTCATATTCGATTCATTCACCGCCACCGCTTGAATTCGTCAATTACAACTACCATATATCGGGTTCCCGCGAAATCCCTTACAGCCTCTCCCTGACAGCCTTGAAGTCCTGATTTTACAACGATTTGGCGGCAACTCGCGGGTTGCAAAAAGAGAGATTTTCAGCTACAATATGTTGTATCTGGTAGTGATCGCCGCAAGCTTCATTCCAGCACCGAAATTTACATTCAACACTCCCGCAATTTCGCGCTTTGCAGCAAAGATTTTCAAGCGCCCGTGATGCGCCGCAGACTTCCTTTGCACGAAGCTTGAGACGCCTGCACACGCGAATTGTACCGGAAAGGTTTAATTGATGGAAACACCTACTGAACGCAACTACATTAACATCGAAGACGAAATGCGCCGCTCTTACTTGGACTACGCAATGAGCGTCATCATCGGGCGCGCCCTGCCGGACGTGCGCGACGGCCTCAAGCCCGTACACCGCCGCGTGCTCTGGGCAATGAACGAACTCGGCAACCAGTATAACAAAGCATACAAAAAGAGCGCGCGCGTCGTCGGCGACGTGATCGGAAAATATCACCCGCACGGCGACACGGCGGTTTACGATACGATGGTACGCCTCGCGCAGGATTTCTCGATGCGCTATCCGCTCATCGACGGGCAAGGGAATTTTGGCAGTGTTGATGGCGACGCCGCAGCCGCAATGAGGTACACCGAGGTGCGCATGACGCGTCTCGCTTCGGATGTTCTTGCCGACATCGAAAAGGAAACGGTTGACTTTAATCCGAACTACGACGAATCGCTGTCCGAACCATCCGTGCTGCCGACGAGGATTCCGAATCTTTTAATCAACGGCTCGGACGGCATCGCCGTCGGCATGGCAACAAAGATTCCGCCGCACAATTTAACGGAAGTCGTCGAGGCAACCGTTGCCCTTTTGCGCAAGCCTTCGATGAGCGTGGACGAACTCGCGCAGATCGTCACAGGCCCAGATTTTCCGACGGGTGGCTTTATCTATGGCGGCGATGAACTCAAACGCTCCTACACGACGGGACGCGGCATTATCCAGATGCGCGCGCGCGCAGGCATTGACCGCATCGGGCGCGGCAACACGGAACGCGATGCGATTATCGTCACGGAGATTCCCTTTCAGGTCAACAAAGCGCGCTTAATCGAACGCATCGCCGAACTCGTCAACGAAAAGAAGTTGGATGGCATCTCCGATCTGCGCGACGAATCAGACCGCAACGGAATGCGCATCGTCGTCGAACTCAAACGCGACGCCGTGCCGCAAGTCATTCTCAACAAGCTTTACAAGATGACGCCGATGCAATCGTCCTTCGGCGTTATCAACTTGGCAATCGTTAATGGTCAGCCGCGCGTTTTGAACATCAAAGAGATGCTCGAAGCGTTCATAGAGTTTCGCCGCGAAGTCGTCAAACGCCGAACCGAATACGAACTCCGCAAAGCGAGAGCACGCGCGCACATTCTCGAAGGCTTGAACAAAGCGATTGACGCGCTCGATTACATCGTTCCGCTGATACGCAACGCGCGCTCCGTCGATGAAGCGAGACAGTGGCTGACCGGCACATTGGAAACAATGAATGAAGTCAAGACTTGGAAGGGCGCGCCCGCAGATTTAACGCTCGCGGGCTTCCTAGGCAAATTGCAGAAGGCGATTGCTGGCTTGCAGTTTTCGGAGATTCAGGCGCAGGCGATTCTCGATCTGCAACTGCGCCGTCTCTCCGCCCTTGAACGCCAGAAGATTCTCGACGAATACGAAGGCATCATTCGTGTCATCGCCGAACTCGAAGAAATTCTCGGCAACGAAAACAGTCTGCGCCGCGTGATCGTCAAAGAACTCGAAGAAGTCAAAAAAGAGTTCGGCGATAAGCGCCGCACGGAGATAATCGCAGAGGGCGTCGAACTCTCCATCGAAGATTTAATCGCAGACGAAGACGTTGCCATCACCATCACCAAAAACGGTTATATCAAACGCACGCCCGTCACCGCTTACACAAGACAGGGACGCGGCGGCAAAGGCCGTTTCGGTGCATCCACAGGCAAGAACGATGACTTCGTCGAACATCTCTTCATCGCTTCGACGCACGCTTACATTATGGTCTTCACGGACAACGGGCAAGTCTTCAAAATCAAAGTCCACGAACTGCCCGACGCGGCGACTTCCGGGCGCGGCAAAGCTCTTGTCAATCTCATCAACATTCCGACGACGCGCAAGCTCGCGGGCGTCGTCCCCATCCGCGAATTCTCGGAAGGCCGCTACGTTTTGATGGTCACTAGGAAAGGCGTGATTAAGAAAACAAGCTTAGCCGATTTTCAAAACATCAACGTGCGCGGCATCAACGCCATCAACATAGACGACGGCGACGAACTCCTCGACGTAGTTTTGACAGACGGCACGAAACGCATTTTCATCGCCACGCATAACGGCCTCGCCATACGCTTCGACGAAAAAGGCGTGCGCTCGATGGGACGCTCGACACGCGGCGTGCGCGGCATTGATTTGCGCCCGGATGATTATGTCGTGAGCGTCTGCGCCGTCTCTGCCGAAGACAACGAGCGAATGCTCTCCGTCTCGGAACAGGGCTTTGGCAAGCAAACGAAGATCACCGATTACCGCTTTCAATCGAGAGGCGGCAAAGGCGTCATCAACATGAAGACGAATGAAAAAATCGGCAAAGTCGTCGCCGTCTTTCCCGTCGATGAAGATTCCGAGATCATGATTATCACCCAACAAGGAAAACTAATCCGCATCGAAGCCGACAGCATACGCAAAACAGGCCGCTCCGCCTCCGGCGTTCGTTTGATTAAGACCGACGGCGGCGACAGAGTCACCAGCGCGTCATTGGTTGATCCCGCAAGCGAAGAGGCGGGCGTGGAAGAAATTACAGCGAGTTAAGTAATGCTGTTAGTTAGCCAGTAAAACGCTGATTGCATAGTAAACGTTTTTAGCAGAACAACCTCACAGGAATGCAAAGATGGAAAACATCCGCCGTGCCTCGGTCAAACAGTTAGCTCACAAAATAAAAGGCTTCGGGAAGCATCCGCGCTTTGCGTTTTTTCTTGGCGCGGGTGCCTCACGTCAATCCGGTATTATCACTGCGGGCGAGATGGTTCGTTTCTTTAAGGATCGAATTTTAGATGAGTGTTGCTCGGAACAACCGAAGACGGATGAAGAAAAAGAGAAATGGTTGCGAGCGCAGGAGTGGTACACAAAGAATGGAAGCGAATACTGTAAGCTCTTTGAACAATTCGAGCCGAAGGAGATCGGCAGGCAGCGTTATATAGAAAGCATCATCGAAGGGCAAGAGCCTTCTTACGGTTATGTAGTGCTCGCTAATCTACTGGCAAGCAACTATATCAATACGATTATTACAACCAACTTCGATGATTTGGTGTATAGCGCCTGCACCAGTTATACAGGCATTCGTCCCATCGTTTATGCTTATGGTGTGCTTGCATCAGAGATGCGTATCACGGCTCAACGTCCCAAAATCCTGAAACTTCACGGCGATTTTCTCTACTCCACGCTCAAGAACACCGATTCCGAACTAGCGATGCAAGACCCCAATATGGCGAGGCAGTTGACTCAAGTATTGAGTGAGTACGGTTTGGTGGTCGCAGGCTATAGCGGCGGCGATAAATCCGTTATGGACATTCTCTCGCGCATCTCGGATAAGAACGATCTTTACTGGTGCATACGGCGCGGCGAAGAACCCAATGAGGCGGTGAAAAAGCTGTTGAACGAAAAAGGCGGCTTTATAGTCGAGATAGAAGGCTTTGACGAAATGATGAATGAAGTGCGCCAGATTGTCGGGTTTGACGTTAGTAATATGTTTGGTTCGATTCAAGATCGTCAAGACCAGATGATCGAGAAATTAAAGGATTTTGCTCCCCGCTATTCTATTGATATTTTAAGCGAAATTGTAGCTGCCCTTCAAAATCAAGCTAAAGAGTCAGTACGCGAACAGAAGCGGATAAAGGAGATTCAATCTTTAGATTTCTTCACTAAAGGGTTAAAGGCTCAAGACGCTGAAGATTTTCATAGCGCGGAAGACCTTTACCGTAAAGCGATTGAGCTTAATCCCAGAGACAGCGGATCATATAACAATCTCGGAGTTGTGCTTTTTAATGATGCAACTCGAAAGGGCGACGCCGAGGCCATGTATCGGAAGGCTATTGAGTTAGACCCAAACAATGCTAAAGCTAACAATAACCTTGCCTTCTTCTTGAAAGAGTTGGAACGCCTTCCTGAGGCTGAAGAGGCTTACCGAAAGGCCATTGAGATTGATCCCAACTACATAAATGCATATAACAATCTCATCACACTGTTGCGGCTTCAAGGTCGTGGAAATGAAACGCTCCAACTTACTGAAAAATGTCTCCAACTTGATCCCCTAAATATTAACGCCCTTTTCTCTTTAGCATACACGCACAAAAGACTTGAACAGGTAACGGAGTCAACCCACTACACAACACAGTTGCGCGGGGTAATCAAGCCTGATGATTGGTACAATCTTGCTTGTCTTGAATCTATCTGCGGCAATACAGACACCGCAATCGAAAATTTGAGACGCGCAACACAGAGTGATTCATTTAATCGTGATTGGGCAAAACGCGATCCCGACTTGGAATGGATTCGTGAAGACCAACGCTTCAAAGAAATCGTCGGCCAAGATACCGTATAACACCATGCTCGAAGCCCGGAAAACCGGTTGAAAGAAATCCACTTTTCTACAACGCCGCTTACTATTTATAAACTTCCCTTCTTCTTACTCTCCCGTTGTGCCTCGTCTTGCCTTCGATTCGCACTCCACCACTTTATGTAACCGTCGATTAAAAGTTTCGCATCCTAAACACTCACACTTTCCGCTTTGCCTTTTGTCAGTGTAGGAAGAAGCGAAAGAATTTTCGGAGCGAGCGGCTTCAAATCAGCGAGTCTGTTTGAAGGCGCGTGCAAGACCAGCACGGCGATGTTGAAGTCGGGCAGATTCTGTTGGAAGGATAAATTACGATCAACCGTAATAAAGACATCGAATGTTACTTCCGCAAGCTTTAGCAACTCGCCGTTCTTGATCGTTGCCCAGCCCATCTGCGGCACGGTTTTAACATCGTGCTCTCTTAGCTCGTCCGCGAATCGCCGATCAATACATTCGTCCAAAAGAAGTTTCACGCTCACGCCACCATCTTGCTAATCTGCGCTTCAGCCTCTTCGAGGAATGCGATTACCTGATCCTTCCCGACCGTTGGAAAGCCTTCTAAAAAATCGTCGATGGATTCTCCGCCTTTGAGATAATCGAGCAGCGTTTGCACAGGCACGCGCGTTCCGGCGAAGACAGGAGTTCCGCCCATTACGTCGGAAGATGAAGTGATGATTTGCTGCTTCATATTTTTAGACCTTTATCGAGCAAGGGCAAGTTAGAGTTTTAACGATTCATCCGGCGCGCCTTCGCCTTCGACCCAGATTTCGCCGTCTTCGTAGAACTCTTTTTTCCAGATGGGGACGGTGCGCTTTAATTCTTTGATCGCCCATTCGCAGGCTTCAAAGGCGGCGCGGCGATGCGGCGCGCTGACGGAGATGACGACGCTGGTTTCTCCTATCTCTAAACGTCCGGTGCGATGAACGATGCCGATGTGCGCGATGTCGAAAAGCGTGTGGGCTTGCGCGGCGAGGCGTTGCAGTTCTTTTAAGGCCATCGGCGCGTAGGCTTCGTAGACGAGGTAGAGCGAGCGGCGTCCGCGCGTGAATTCGCGCACGTAGCCGTCGAGCGTGACGGTCGCGCCGCAGCGGTTCGGCACGATGCGGCGTGCGACAAAGCCTATATCAATCGGCATGGTCGTTAGCTCGAAGAAATCTTGCGCGCCGATGGTGTTCGTTTCATTTGTTTCGCTTGCGCCGCCGCTGACGGGCGGAAAGATTGCGAGTTCGTCCGCCTCGCGCACTTCTCTACCGGGCTGCGCATATTCCTGATTGATGGCGAGAAGCAAGGATTTTCCGAAGCGCCGCAACTCTGGAAATGTTCGCAAGACATGATCGAGCGCAACGGCGCATGTCGTCGCTCCCGACAACTCGATAGTTGTTTTATCCAGCCCGGCGGCATCGCGCGCGGCTCCGAAAAAAAGCACGCGCACGTTGATTGTTGTTGTCGATAGCTCCGGCGACTCCATTGCCTTCGCGTCCTTTGCGGTTGCGTCTACGACGACACGCCACTGTTTCCGCGCGCTTTACTCGAAGTTGATTTTCTTGCCGCCGTGTCCGTTGCCTTTGGCGACGTGGTGCATACGCGCGCGTTCTTCGTAATCTTTAACAGCACGTTGCAGAAGATCATTGAGGCGTTCGAGGCGCGTGGAAGTCGAGCGCATTTCCAGCAGTTCGAGCTTGAGTTCCGGGTCTACTTCCATCGCGGCGGCGATGAGAAAGGAAAGTCTCTCAGGGTCTGTGTCGGGCAACTGCGGCAAACTCGCACGCTCGTCGTTGAGCGTGCGAATGGCCTGCGCGATTCTCATAAACATCTCCGAAACTTCTTTTGCGCGCGAGGCCAGCACGTCCTCATCTTCCGCTTCGTCTTCAAAGAAACTGACTTCGCCGACCAAGTACGGATCGCCGCGCTCAACATACCCTTCGACGCGATAACGCACGAGGCCGAGCGTCATGATGTTGGAGCGTTCATCGGGCAATCTTTCGCTTTCGGTGATTTCCGCGACGCAGCCCGTGTGTCCGACAGGGGGCGCGCTGCGTTCGGAAGCGTTCGGGTCAAAGTAGGAAAGGCCGAATAGATTGTCGCGCGAAGCGATGTCCGCGAGCATTTGAAGATAACGCGGCTCGAAGATATGAAACGGCATCGGCACGCCGGGAAACAGCACGACCGGCAACGGAAACAAGGGCAACTCGCGCACGCCGCGAACTTTGTCTAAGGCTTCACTCATAAAGTAGATGTTGGATGTCGGATGGCATTTGTTAGTAACAAGCGATTCGGTTGATGGTCAACGTTCACGCTCTGAAAGCTTGTTATGAGACGGCGGCGTTGCGCTCGATTGCGTTAAGGGCGTTTGGCGTTGCGGGCGCGTGTCCCGTTTCATCTATGGTTTCTGTGACTGCAATCTCTTTTGTTTGGTCTGCAATTTTTTGCGAGATAAGTTCAAGAATTTTGTCGGGCGATTCGCTGCTCAAGGCAAGGCGCTTTGCTTCGATGACGAGTTCTGCCATGTCGCGCGCGTGACCGCGAAAGCGCGTGTCGCGGGCGATCAAATCTTCGATGATGCGGCGCTCGCGTTCAAAGCGTGTCGCTTCCGTATCGAGTCCGGCGGCGATGGCGTATTCAATCGGCACGCTTTGATTGCGGATGATGATGTGAAGCGCACCAGTTCGCTCCAGCGCTTCCTCGCGCATTTTTTTGAGTTCGAGCAGAGAGTTTTTGAAGCCGAGTTGCCCCTTCAAACCGATCTCGATAATCGGCTGCAGCGCCTTTGATCCCGGCGCGTGCTTGCGTGCTTCGCGTTCGATTAATTCCATCACGCCCGCGTAAACGGCTTCGGGTTCGGTTGCGCCCGACACATCGAACGAGAGACGCTGGAACGGGCGCTGGACGTATTCGCGGACGTGCGTTGCCGCGACGGTGTATGCGCCGCTTTCCTTTTCGACTTCGACGAGATAGCCGCCGCGTTCTTCCCTGTATTCGTCAATCGACACGGCTTCGAGCGAGCCGGGATTGAATGCCCAATTGTCCAGCTCGAAACGCTTGTGCGTGTGGCCGAACGCGACGTAGTTCGTCAGTTCCTTCAGCTCCTTCAGCTTGGCGATGGGCAGCGCGGGAATCGGGCGGTTCGTCTGGCCTTCGACATCCATGTGCAGCATCAAAATGGTAAAAAGATTTTCGTCGCGCGTCGCGCGCAAGCTGTCCGCGAGCAGCCCGATTGCGGCACTGGCGGACGCGCCGTACCAATGCGAGCCGAAGATGCGCGCTCCCGCAATGTCTATGTACGAGCCGCTTCGCTCCGCTTCGTTCCAAGGCTTCAGGGTGATCGGGCTGTTTTCGGTGGCGACGGGTTCGAGCAGTTTGAAGAGTCCCCATTGCGAGAGCGAGCGCAGCCAGCTATGCGGCGAAGTCGTGTCGCGTTGATCGTGGTTGCCTTCGATGGCGACGACGGGAATGCCTGCGCTCTTTAATTTTTCGAGGCCGATCATCGCGTGGTTCATCGCCTGCGGATCGACCTTGCGCGAATTAAAAAAGTCTCCGGCAACGAGCACGAAATCAACACGCGTTTCAATCGCGTAGCGTTCGATGACATCCGCCCATGCGCGAAAAAAATCCCGCGTGCGCTCTTCGATATTGTAGCGGCGGCAGCCCAAGTGTATGTCCGCGAGGTGTAAAAATTTCATAAGCGTTTGGCGTTGAAAGTCGGGACACGCGGCAGTCGATAACTGCTTCGAGCATTTATTCCGGCGGCGTTCGCGTTCGTGCGTATTATACGTTAAAGAGCGGCGCGGGGCGATTGTTCGAGACGCGAATCAGCCGCCGTTTCCTGTTTCAGTCAACTCAATGACGAACGGAAAACGGCGGCTGATTCGCTTCGGGAGGAAGAAGCCCTCGTGACTCCGGGAAGAAGTCAGATGGAAGCGAGGGCTTCATGTGCTCCGCGTGACGGGAGGGGATCCGCTTTCAACGCGGGGCGCAAGCGGTCGCTCGAATTTGGGGGCGAGCAGACCGAACTCAATAACAAAGAGCCTTTCGTGTAGAGCAGCGCTCTGGCTGCACCGGTTGCGAGGCCGATTTTGTAGCGAGGTGCTTGCGCGCGTGTTTATTTCGAGCGCGGGCGAGACGATGATTAATCGCGCACGCCTTCAAACCGCTTCGAGCGTCTGGCACGGCGCATGGCGGCGCATCATGCCGAGCAATTGTTCGATGTCGAAAGGCTTGTCGAGAAACTCGTCCGCGCCGCCGTCGAAACATGCTTGCTGCGTGGCGGGTGTCGCCGCCGAACTGACAATCAAAACCTTCGCGTTCGGCAGGCGCGCTTTGATAAATTCGAGTATGCGCAAACCGATTTCGGGAGAATCCGGCACGGGCGGCAAGTGCAAATCGAGAATCGCAAGCACAGGCTCGTAAGCGGTTGCGCGTCGCAGCGCCGATTGCAAATCGTTCGCCGTCGTTACATCGTAGTCGTCGCACAGCGTCCAGAATAATTGCTGCGTAATCGCCCAGTCGTCGTCGATAATTAAAACCTTCGGTTTCATCTAAATTCACTTTCATCGAAAACCAAACTTGCCGTCCCCATTGCGCTATTGCAACCCGCGTGCCGATGTTCCGTGCATGGAAGAAACGTGGAATTAACGGGCAATTAAGTAGATTTATCTGGTGTTGGAAAGGTGAAAGAGTGTGAACGCCACGCTACAGCGAGAAGCCGTGTGTACACAGGCGTTGACAGTCGCAAGCGTGTGTTCGAGCGCGGCGCGGCGAACGGTTATAAGATTTTTTTGAGAATCAGGAGTGAGGCGCTTCGTGTTCGCTGATGAGCCTGTGCAAATATGAGCGGCTGATGCCGAGGCGACGCGCCGCCGCGACCTTGTTGCCGCCTTCGCTTTGGAGCGCGTCGGCGATCAAGCGTTGTTTGAGCGCGGCAACTGCCGCTTCGAGCGTGGTGTTATTTCCGCTCTGTGAGATGCCTGTTGCTAAGGCGGCTTCCGGCAAAATGCGCAGCATCTTATCCGGCAAAAGCTCTGTCGTGAGCTGCGCGCCAGGAGTAAGCACGACGAGGCGTTCCATCAGATTTTCCAATTCGCGCACGTTGCCCGGCCATTCGTATTCCTGTAAGGCGTCGATCAAAGCGGCATCGAGTTGCGGCGCATTGCGCTTGTGTTTATCGGCGGCTTTGGCGGCAAAGTGCGCGGCGAGCAGCGGAAGGTCTTCGGCGCGTTCGCGCAAGGGCGGCAGCGTGAGCGGCACGACGTTGAGGCGATAAAAGAGGTCGCGGCGAAAGCGTCCCGCTTCAACATCCGCTTCGAGATCACGATTGCAGGCGGCGATGAGGCGTATGTCAACCGTGATGGTTTTCGATCCGCCGACGCGCTCGAACGTTCGCTCTTGCAGAACGCGCAATAATTTGACTTGCACGGAGGGCGCAAGCTCGGAGATTTCGTCGAGAAAAAGCGTGCCGCCGTCGGCGAGTTCAAAGCGGCCTTTGCGCGCCTGCGTTGCGCCTGTGAAAGAGCCTTTTTCGTGGCCGAAGAGTTCCGATTCGATGAGGGATTCGGGCAGCGCCGCGCAGCTCACGGAGATGAGCGGAAAGGCCGCGCGATTGCTTTCTTCGTGAATGGCGCGCGCGATTACTTCCTTGCCGGTGCCGTTTTCGCCCATCAATAAAACTGTGGCGGTGGTTTCGGCGACGGCGCGTGCTTGTTTGATAATCGCAGTGAGCGTGCCGCCCGCGCCGACGAGATTATCGAAGCCCTTGCAGCTTTTGAGTTCGGAGCGCAGGCGCGTGATTTCCTGTTCGAGATCGCGCACGCGCACGGCCTGCCGCACGAGATGCAAAACTTCGTCCGCATCAAAAGGCTTTTCGAGAAATCCGTAAGCGCCGCGCCGCACGGCTTCGAGCGCGGCTTGTTTGCTGCGGCTTCCCGTGATGACGATGACAGGCACGGGCGGCTGTGCGGCGCGCGCCGCTTCGACGACGGCGAGTCCTTCCTTTATGCTCTCCAGATCGGGCGGCAAATGCAGATCGCTCAAGACGACATCGACTTTTTCGCGCTGCAAAACATCGGCGGCGGCGGCGCGCGTGCCTGCTTCCAAAATCTGATATTCTTCGACGAGCGTCCAGCGCAATTGCCGCCGCAAGCCTTCGTCGTCATCAACTACGAGGATCGTCTTTTGTCGCTTGCCGTGTTCGTCCATAAGAGTTTGGCGGTTCGTCGAAAAGGCGTTCGGAGCGACTTTCGCGCGACGCCCGCGCCGCACAATCCAGAAGCCGCGCGTCTGGCTTTAATTTATACGGACGCTGCTTCGCATAGGTGTGTGGAAAATATAGATGACGATTGTTTTGTGCGCTGCCGCAACGAAGGGTTTTCCGTGATGCTCGTGTTCATTTAACGCGCAAGCTACACATCTAAGCTTGCGCGGCGATAGATTCTTTCGCGGCTGCGTGGGGCGATGGTAGCACGACGCGAAAGCATGTGCCAGCGCCTTTTTCCGATTGCACTTCGAGGCGTCCGCCGTGCGCTTTGACAATCTCGCGGCACGTATAAAGGCCAAGCCCGACGCCCGCCTTCTTCGTCGTCGCAAACGCATGAAACAGCTTTGTGCGCTGAAACTCTTCGCTCATGCCCGGCCCCGTGTCGGCAACGCTGAAGAAGATTTCCCGCTCGCCTTCCCTTCCGCCTTCGACGATAAATTTGCCGCCCGCCGCGCCCATCGCTTCCAGCGCATTGAGCACAAGGTTTTCGACGACCTTCTCTATGCGTTCCGCGTCAACGACGGCGACGAGCGTCGCGGGCAAGCGCGTTTCTATTTCGTAAAGGCCGGAAGCGGATTCAACGTTTGCGGCAAGCACGCGGCGCAAAATAGGAATCAAATCGGTGGGACGCGGCGCGGGAAATTCGCCGCTCAAAGAGCGCACGGGTTCGCTTAGCTTTGCGACGAGCGCGCGCAGTTTATCGGTGGCTTCCGTCAGCGATTGCATCGCGTCTTGGCGAAATTCCGCGCGGTGAAACTGTCGCTCCATATTTCGCACAATCAACGAAAGCGACGCGATGGCGTTCTTCAAATCGTGCGTCAGCATCGCCGAGAGACGCATAAAGGATTCAAACTGTCTTGTCTCCGCCTCGCGCGCCATTTGCTCGCGCAGACGCTCCGTCATTTGATTGAAGGTTTCGGCGAGAAGGCGCATGTCATCGCTCGAACGCACCTCGATGCGCCCGTCCAGATTGCCGCCCGCAGTCGCCACCGCATTTTCCGTCACGCGTTCGATGCTGCCCTTTGTGCGCCCGACGAAGCGCACCAGCAGCGCAGCGGCAACGAGTGACGCGAGCAATGAGAAAGCGCTGCTTAACCAAAAGGCGCGGCGCAAGCTCATCGTCGCCGCAGAGTAATCTTCCGCCACCGCGAGAGACGAATCGAGCGCAGGCACGGCTTGAAATGCCGCGAGCCAGCGCGCGCCTTCGGTGTTGTCGAAAAAGCCCGAACCAACGCTTGCTTCACTTTGCATTGCGGCGGCGACACGCGAGAAGGACGGCATCGCGCGCGTGACCGATTGATGCCTGAGCGCGTCGTTGGTGTGATAAAGGATTTGCCCCGCGTGGTTAATCAACAACAGCAGGCGCGGCGGCGCATCCGATTCGGGCGAAGTCCGATGGTCAGACGCGGAAGCTGGCGCGTTGTCGATTGCAGAGGCTTCAAGCACCCGACGCAGCAACGCATCCAGTTTCAGATCGGCGATTAGCGCGCCGCGCGAAGCCTCATGGCCTTGTGCTTGATCGCGGATGGGAATGCTGTATCGCATAATCGCGCCGGAAGCGTCCTGCGCGATGGGCGAACGCACAGGCGTGCCGTCGGCAGCATTCCAGACGCGTTCATCCGGGCGCGCGCTGTCGGATGAAAAGTCTGTTGTTTGAAAACGCAATGCGGTGTCGTCAAAGGCGTCGCGCGCGGAATCCTTTATCGCAGGCTCGACGCGAAAGAGCGGCTGATTTTTTGAGCCGACGCACGCGACATCGGCAAAATAATTTCCATTGAAAAGCAGAAACATGCCGACATCGCGGCGCACATTTTCCGGCACGGCAGAATTATTAGCGGGAGATGCAGATTCGGCGGGACTCGGATTAAACACGCCGTCGCGTGTCGCGTCGGACTGCGTGGCGCGATTAGTGTTCCCGGATATTTGTGATTGACTGCGAAGCACGTAGGAGCGTATCGATTGGCTTTGCGACAGCGCGCTCAAATTCCTTTCCCGTTCATCGAGCGCGACGTAGAGGCGGCGCGCGATGGCGCTTGCAGCGCGTTTTGTTTCCGCCCTCATTTGCGCTTCGACGGAGCGCGCGCCGATCAAATAAAAAAGCGCGCACAGCAACAGCAGCGGCGCGGCGCAGCAAACAAAGAATATGGCGAAGGCTTTATGTCGGACGCTCACAAAGGTGCAATCAAAGGAAAGTTCAGGGAGGTTTGTCTCGACCCGGAAAATTGCAAAGGGCGCGAAACTCGTCGCCTATCGCAAACCAAAATTAACAGGCGAAGATGCTAGCGCGTGCCTTTCATTGTGTCAAAAATTTTCACACTTTTTCACACAGGGAAGCGCCCGAATTCTTCGAGCAGCGGCGCAAGGCTTTCGATCACACGCTGGTGTGCCGCGCCGTTCGTGGCGACGATGCCGTTGCGGTTCTGCAAATCGAGCGCATTGTATTTGAGCGGATTGCCGAAGAGGTCTGTGAAGCGCCCGCCCGCTTCCGTCAAAATTATTTCCGGCGCGCATGTGTCCCACTGTTTCGTGCGCCCCGAAAGATGCACGTAAAGATCGCACTGCCGCTCGACGATCAATCCGACTTTGACGCCGACAGAGCCGCGCCGCACTTCTTCGCGGACGCCGAGAGCGCGGACGACTCTATCCATGCGCGGGCTTCTGTGCGTGCGGCTCGCCGCCAGACGCACCACCTCAATGTCCGACTCTTCGGAGACACGCGCCGTTACCGTTTCAAATCCTGCGCGCTTCATCCACGCGCCGCGCCCGCGCACAGCCCACTGCAACACGTCCGGCAACGGTTGATAAACTACGCCGAGCACGCTTTCACCTTCAAGCGCTAGACCGATTTGCACCGCGAAATCTCCGTTGCGCGCGATAAAGCCGTTTGTGCCGTCGAGCGGATCAATGATCCACACGCGTTTTTTTTCCAGACGCGCAGGCGTATCGACGGATTCTTCCGCGAGTATGCCGTCATCTGGAAATTCTTCGCGCAAGCGTGTGACGATCAACTCGTTTGCCGCGCGGTCAGCCTGCGTGACGGGTTCTTCTTCGACGCCGTCTGTTTTGTGTTCGACGCGCAGAGTCTTGCCGTAATATTCGAGCAGGCACGCGCCCGCTTCCCGCGCAAGTTGCAGCGCGACGTTCAATTCGCGTTCGTAAAAATCGATTGCAGCCTTCATGTATCAAACTTTTCGCAAGCCTTTCGATGTGTGTTTTCGCGTCTTCACCACACCGCTTGAAATTATTCAAACGGCTTTGCGACTCCTGAATCATTTCTTAAATTGTTTTGATTTCCCTCGCACAAAGCTAACACAATCCACACGCTTTCGCCGAAGAAGCAGTGCTTTGCGGACGCACGCCGCGCTCCGGTATAGTCGCCGCACACATTCACTTAATCCTTTCAGTAAACGAAGAAACAAAAGAGGAAACAAAAATGAAGGACAACACAGGGCAGACGAATGAAGCGCCGGAGAAAACCACTCACGATAAAGTTACGCGCAGAGTTTCGCCTCGATAGGCTTTTGCATGGGCGGCGGCTTTTCCTATCAACTCGCCACGCACACGCACGACCTCGCGGGCGCGGCGATTTTTTTACGGGCGCACGCCGCTTGAACTCGTGCCGCAAGTCTCATGTCCGCTCTTGGGAAGTTTCGGCGCGCTCGACAACGGCATTCCGCCGGAGAAACTAAAAGAGTTCGAGGACGCGCTAAAACAGGCGGGCAAACAAATTGATCTCAAGATTTATCCGAACGCCAAGCACGGTTTCTTCAACGACACGCGCCCCGAAGCCTACAACGCGGAAGCCGCCGCCGCCGCATGGCAGCGCACGCTCCGATTCTTCCGCGAACGTCTCGGCGCGTAACGCAAAAGAGAGGATAGATTTCAAGGTGGTGAGAGAGCTATGAGCGGCGGCATCGCTTCGTTATTGGCGTGCCACTCAGCTCGATCTATGTTTGCCATGCCGGGCAGAGTTTTTGGCGGCGCGTTTCTCTTCGACTGCCTTGAAGCCGGTGCTGTTAATGATCTCGCGCAGTTTGGCGATGGTCACTTTTTGATCGTCGTACTTAATCACCGCTTCGCCCTTCTCGTAACTGACCTGTGCTTCTTCGACGCCTTCTGTTTTCTTTAACGCCTGCTCGACCGAGCGGGCACAGCCGCCTCAAGTCATTCCCGTCACGCGAATAGTAACGGTCTTTGTCGCCGCCGAAGTTGTAACGGCGCAGAGTGACAGCACGAGCGCAAAGATTAAGCCCGCCCTGATCCGATTCTTCCTCATTATTTGTTTCTCCATACTTGTGATGTGTTATTGCAATGTTTGATTTGATTAATGCCCGCACTTCATACCATGTAGCTGATGTCTGAAGCACTCGTCGGGTAGGCGTAGATCATCGTCTTTAGATCGTCTGCTTTGAGACCTGAACGAATGGCAAGGGCGAAGATGTTAATTACTTCCTCGGCGTGTGACCCTAGCAGATGCGCGCCGAGAATCCGCCCGCTGCCTTCTTCTACCAATGTTTTGTAACCGGAATACTTCGCGCCAACTCTGCGTGAGGCATACCATTCGGAAGTGTCCTCGTGTTTGACTTTGAACTTCAAGCCTTGCTGCCTTGCCGCTTCCTCCTGCAATCCGACTGCTGCAAGAGAAGGCAAAGTAAAGACTACCGTCGGCACTCCCGTCTGGTTTGGCTGTCGGTGATTGCCTTTGAGCATATTGCTCGCAACGACGTGCGCTTCCATCGCGGCGACGGGTGTCAGAGGCAGCCCGCCGCTCGCCGCCGCATCGCCCGCCGCGTAAACTGCCGCGTTCGAGATGCTTTGTAGATATTCGTTAACCAAGACTCCCTTTTTGTCGCGCTCCACGCCTGCCTTTTCAAGATTCATGTCGTCGATGTCCGGGACGCGCCCTGCGCTGTGAACAACCATAGCCGCCTTAAAGATTTGCTTGTCATGTTCCGTAGAAGCATTTACGACGAAACCATCCACATCTTTCTCGATAGACTCCACATCGGTGTTCAATCGAAGGTCTACGCCTAAGTCACGGGTGGCTTGCACGAGGCTGTTCACCAGATCAGGATCGAAGCCTTCCAGCGGACGAGCGCCCCGGTGAAGAATCTGAACTTCGGCACCGGCACGCGCGGCGATATGAGCAAACTCGAAGGCAATGTAACCGCCGCCGACGAACGCAATCCGTTTAGGAAGTTGCTCCAGTTCTAAGAATTGCGTGCTCGTCGTGAGATGTTCTTCGCCGGGAATGCCGAGCGTGGATGGCGTGGCTCCGGCGGCGATGTGTACAAAGCGCCCGGTCAGCGTGTCACTGCCTACGCGAACCGTCGTTCGATCTATAAAATCGGTTCGACCGTGAAACGCAATGATGCCTGCTTTGGCATAATCCTTCTCGCTATTCTCTGGAACGGGTTCAGTAAACGTTTGCTTGAACCGCATAAGTTCCGGCCAGTCGATCTTCGCGTTCTTTGCAGAAACTCCTTTGCCTTCCATGCGACGCGTCCAGTCGATCAATTCCGTCGCGCCGACGAGCACTTTCTTAGGGTCGCATCCACGCAAGGCACAGGTGCCGCCGAAGGGTCTCGAATCAATGATGGCGACATCCCATCCGGCCTTCCGGCACTTGTGCGCCACAGTGGAACCAGCCGAGCCGGTTCCGATCACAACGAGGTCAAACTTTTTCTCCATCGATATTCGAGCCTTCTTTATTTCTGTGGTGATGTTCACCGCACACAGCAATCGTGCATTGGTGCGTGTGTAGATTCGGCTGCCGTCTTATGCTCTTCGGAGAGTCGTTTGACCGCTTTATTGACTTGTCCGAGACAGCACACGCCCGCCGGATTGCGCGTTTCGCAGGCGCACATGCCTGCTTTGATTAATTGGCTGATCTGCGCCGGGATAGAACTGTTTCCGGCGCGGGCGATTTCGTCGCGGGCATCGCCTTCGTTAAGGCCAAAGCAATAACAGAGAGGACGCTTGTCTCCGCTCGCTTTGACGGTCACAAGCTCGCGCAGATCGTCGGTGCTGAAGTGCGCCCCGCCGTCACTGTAGTAAACCAGCGAGCAGTTCGGATCGGGACAGAAGCGGTAGGCTTCGTTTTTCACTCGCTCAAGCAAATCGTGGCGGACGTGATGGAGCACGGTCTTGCGTTCGACGTTGCGCCCGGCATTGCCGCACGCGTTGCATCGGGTATCCGTTGATGAATGCTCTTCGATCAAAGCAGATGCGTGAGTTTGTGCCTGCGCGCTGCAACAGTCGCTCATGCTCTTTCTCCTCCCCTATTTGGCTTTGTAACCGGTCGAGTCAATGGCGCGCTTGATCTGATTCATATCGGTCTGCTGCGGGTCATAATTGATTTGCGCATTGCCGCGCTCATAACTCACCTCGGCTGAACGCACGCCTTGCGTATTAGTCAACGCCGCCTTGACCGGCATTTCGCAGCTTTGACAGTCCATCCCCGTTACTTCGATTGTCACCGTCTCAAGTGCGCTTGCCTGTGTTGAGACGGACGATGCAACTGCTGGCGCAGATTGTGTGTTTCGCGTGAAGGCGGCAGCGATGTGACCGACGTAGTACGGAGACAGCGCGAATGCCAGCACGCCCAACGCCGCGACCCACAGAACGAGGCGGCTCGCTTTGCTCACCGGCTTTGTAGCGCACGCTTCGCCCAAAGCGCACGCTTCCCGGCGAAAGTAGGCGCGATAAAAGCCAAAGGCTAAGATCAAGACCGCGCCCGCCAAGAGGTACGGTCTGAGCGAGAGGAACAGAGCGGACGCGCCGAACGCCCCAAGTCCCAACAGCGCAAACAATACCGGCCCGACGCAACAGAGACTTGCGGCCAGCGCCGCAACCATTCCACCACCGAGTACAACATTTTCTTTCTTCATAGCTTTTTCTTCCTTGCTGCTTTAGTGCCGGTGATTTCAATTACCACCGGACAGGCGGCAGCGTCGCCGTGTTGCTGTAATTCCCGCTCACAAGCAACGAGATGACCGTTGAGCGTGCGCCGGAAGCCACGCATCTTCTTCATGCGCTCATCGAGTTCTGTGAGCTTGACGCGCAAAAGATCGCGCACTGTCTGGCATTCGTCTGTGCCTCCGTGATGAGAGAGAAGCTGCTTTATCTCATCCAGAGACAGCCCGATCTCCTGCGCTTGCTTGATAAAATGGATGCGCTCGATTGTTTCCGGCGCAAAGAGCCGGAAGCCCCCATAGCTACGAGAGGCACGCGCCAAGAGTTGCCGCCGTTCGTAATAGCGAACGGTGTCAACACTCACGCCGGAGCATGCCGCCACTTCGCCAATTTGGAGAGCCGAGCCATTCATAAAAAGAGTTTACACCCTAGAGGTAAGTCCAGAGTCAAGCAGTTTGGTAGAAACTTTGGATAGGAAGCGCTAGACCGCGTAAAGGAGGATATGCGGCAAATGTATAATGAACGAGACGGTAGAACTCCAGTGTCCCCCTTCGTAGTTTCACGATTAAAGTGCCGAAGCCAAAAGCGCCCGTGTGCCTCGAATGCACTGCTGGACACTATCAGCTAACCCGACTCCGTCAAAAATTCTTTGCATAGAGCTTGCAACTGCGCGAGCGAGTCATCGCTGATGATGCGAAAGACGCGCCTCGAAGCCTACAACTCGGAAGCCGCCGCCGATGCATGGCTACGCACGCTCCGATTCTTCCGCGAACGTCTCGGCGCATAGCGCGAAAGAGAGGATAAATTTCGAGCGCCGCAACAATGAATGAAAGACGAGCGTTGTTAGCTTTCATTCATCGTTACGGCGCTTATCGTTTATAGAGAATTCTTTGATGCTGAAACAATTCCTCATTACGGTAGGTTTCTGAGCAAGACATTACAGTAAAAAGCCACGGATATTAGCTGACAAGCTACTTCACGAAATCTGGAAAGGTTACCACTACGACGGAACAATAAAGTTATTTTGTCTCATTCGCTATTATTCTTGATTACCCTTATAAGGCATAAAATAGGTATTTATATCATTAAGGAGTTTCCTTCAACATTTGTATACGAACGATAATACTGAGTAAGGTGTCACTAGCTAATCCATCTATTTGAGCAGCGCGAATAATACTAGCTATTACTGTCGGGCTTTTCATGGCATCTCTTTTCTTTCCAATGCCTAACTCAGCTTTGTATTGATTTAGATACTGTTCAAATTTTTCTGATCCAATCTCGTTGTTAAGCATAACTTCAAGATTCGATTCAAAGCAGGCAAATGTATCTTGGACTTCATTTGGATAATCATTCAAATCTTGACCCACAATTCTCAGCAGCCGGTGATTGTCCTCTGGTTTACGCTCATCCTTGTCGCTATCCCATATAAGATAAATTGGAATTCCTAACTGGCGAAAAATAACTGCCGGGCGATCTAAAGAGCCTTTTCCATTACAAGGAAGGACTGAAATTCCTGCACTTTCAAGGTCAACTCCCATCACCTCAGCCATACCAAGAATGGCTGCTCTATCTCCATCACCTTCAACCAAGACAATTGCATCCGCAAAAAAACCTTCACTCAAAAAAGGTGTCATAAGTGACCTCAGGCGAGGTAGTAAGGTTTGGCCTGTAAACTTCTCGCCTATTGCGCCATGGTGAGTCCATAGCTCTTCAGCGACTTGATCCAAGTTTGTAGAAGATACTTTGGTAACCTTAGGTTTGTTAGGGAACTCCTCAATCTTTCGTAAGAGCCTGACTTCGTTAATTCGATCAATGCTAACGAAATGTGGGGAGTGCGTAGCATAAAAGACTTGCGTCTTATCAGCTACTCCAGCAGTTTTGCCATCAGCAAGCCGTGCAAGAATCTTTGCGGTATGTCTTTGTCTATTCGGATGCTGATAAAGTTCAGGCTCCTCAATAGCTAAAACAAGATCAGGCAATGTTGATTTACTAGCAGGTTCATCTCCTTCAGTTGAGTTAGACGCAGCTAACTCAAGAGGTGTTTGGGCAAGCGCAAGATGTTGTAACATAGTCAGAACAAAAGCTCGCTGTAAGCCGTGTCCTGTTCTTGTTACCGGAGCTGAATAACCATCCTCGACCAACCGAACATCTGCTTTAGGAATTGGTATAATTACCTCTTCGAGCGGAAGCCAACTTAAATCCACACTTGCCTCCGGTGCAAAATTCTTGAGTGTATTAGTCAAATCTTCGGAAAGTTGCGGCAACTCCGTTGATCTTGCTGGAGCTATAATTTCTTCATATCTTTTCTGCGTTTCTTCTTTAAGCTGTTTGACAGTCGATCTGTTCGCAATAGTGTTGCGTACGACTAAATCCATCAGAGTTGTAAGAGGAGATTTGGGTCCATCCGTCGCTTCTGATGCTGAGTCGCGGATTGCGGGTATAAAAAGGAACGCTGTGAACTTCTTCAAATTTCCCTGAGCTACTTCACTGAAACCAAAAAACTGACCATCGTCTCTTTGTCTCTTACATTGTGTAGGGTGTTCATCTTCCCACTCTTGTAAGACCCTTGTAGTTTCAGTGACGCTTCGCCATCTAGTCATACTGGCGTAGTCGCTCATCAATTGAAGCTGTTCATAGAGGGTTTTCTTCTCCGCAGCCGATGAAGCGTGTCGGATTTCAGTAAATTCGGGATTTTGTAGCTTGGAACCATAATACTTAGCTGTTACTTTTGAACTATCCCATCGGAAAACACGCTCGACGGTTAATTCACCATTTTGAATGTATGACGAAAAAACTTCAATTGCTGTTTCCGAGAGTTCTGTAAATGCTATTGCAACGACAATCTCAGCATCAGTATTTCCGTCATAAAAATCGTCTGCATCCACTTTTGGCATGGAGTTGTAGAACAAGTCTATTGCGCGCAGGAATGATGACTTGCCAGCACCATTTCGCCCTACGAGAGTGGTTAATCGCCCACACTGAAGAGTTTCGTTAGCTATCGAGCGGAAATTTACAATTCGGACTGACTTGATGGTCATGAGGAAGTTATTTTCTCGGTGGGATATTTATTCTTGATGTGAGCATGTAGATAGGAACCGACTGATGCTGCTTGCATCAGCGCACTGTACTCAGAGGGAGTTACCCCTAGGTATTGATAAACACTACCGCCATGAAATTCCACCTCTAGTGTTTGTGAGTCCTCGTCGTAGCCTACTGATCGAACATTGCTAGAAGCAACTGGCGACCTTTGCATATAACTACTCCTTGCCTTTGTATCGAAGCGTGAGAGCAAGATAGGGCGTTGCGCTAAAGAGAAAATAATATCATTAATCACATAAGCGAGATAGGGGTTAGTCGTTGAATTTATAGAATCTCTGTTGGAGAGATAGCGTTTTTGGTTATTCGCAAGTTAAGTCTGCGAATTGTATATTTTGGCTTGGCATAAGAACGAGACAAAGTAATTGAAGTGTCCTGCTGACCGTCTCACAACTAAACTACCGGAGTTAAAAGTGTCCATGTACTACACATAAACTGACGGACACTTTGAACTAACCCGCCTCCATCAAAACTCGTTGCTTAAAGTCCGCAACTGCGCGAGCGACGCATCGCTGATGATGCGAAAGACGCGCGCCGTGCAGCCTGCGGGAAGTTCTGCGGCGGTGACGGCGTCCGTGATGACGAAGGCGCTGGCGCGCAAGCCTCTGCGCCAGTTTTTTGTGCGCGCGTCGTGAAAGCTGAGCGCGGCAGCGTCGATTCCGGCGGCGATGAGAATGGTGCGAGACCAGCGCAGAAATTCCGGCCAGCGCGAGACAACCGCGATCAAAGCGTCGGGCGGCGGCGGCACTTCTTCACCGCGCAGTGTTTCGGATACGGAGCGCGCGCGGATTAGTTCACACGACATGCCAGCGGGCAGCGCGTTGCGGGCGGCTTGCGCCTGTCGGTACATCGCAACGGGCATGGAACGCGTCAGGTCTTTTGTCTTGGCACAATCTTCCGGCCTCGCGCCGCGCACGGGAAACTCGCAGGCTTCGCTGATTTCCGCGATGAGAATTCTACGCAGTTCCGCGTCCGGCTCGACGATCAAAAAGTGATCCGGCAGCGGTGCGTTGAGACGCCGTGCGAGCCGCGCCGTGATTTCGTCCGGCGTGAAGCCGCGCGCTCGCGCCGCTTGCAGAAGATCCGAAACGAGTTTGTCTAATTCGTGCTCTGTATGGAGCGCGGATTCGGCGGCGTTTTCTTCGTCGAGTGGGAGCGGGCGGACGTAGATGCCGCTGCCTTTGCGAAACTCGACCCAGCCGCGCGCGGCTAAATCTCTGTAGGCGGCGCTGACGGTGTTGAGGTGAATCTGAAAACGGCGCGCCATTTCGCGTGTGCTCGGCAGTTTCTGTCCGGGCTGCAAATCGCAGCTTACGATGCCGAGCATGATCTGCGTCGCAAGTTGTTCGCGCAACGGCACGGCGCTGTTTTTCGAGAGCCAGAATTTCATTAATCGAGATTGCTGTGAAGAAAAAGAAAAGCCGCCCCTTTTTATTTATGAGCGGCGGCTTTCTTCTCGTTGAGCGACAAATGCTCGGATTCAGCTTTCAGACTTTCGCTCGTCGGTTAAAGTGTCGATCATGTTAGCGCCAGCTTTAGCAACGCGGCTGATGGTCTTGGCGGCGCTGACGATATTAATTTGCGAACGGCCTTTTTTCGAGCCGCCTTTTTTCGAGCTACCCTTCTTGGCAGAACCCTTTTTGGCAGTGCTCTTTTGCGCTCCGCCCTTCTTGGTTGTGCTTTTCTTCGCCGCGCCTTTTTTGGCTGCGCCTTTTTTAGCGCCGCCGCCGGTGCTTCGCTTGACAGCGCCGCTCTTCGATGCTCCGCCGGATTTCTTGCTGCCAGCGGAGCTGCTTTTCTTGGTGGAAGTTTTTTTAGTGCTGCTCTTTGTTGCCATAAAATTTATCTTCTGCCTCCCTTTTTAGCCGCGCCCTTTTTCGCGCCGCTGCCCTTTTTGGCTCCGCCTTTTTTAGCCGCGCCCTTTGCGCCGCCGGTGCCGGAACTGCCGCGCCCGCCGCCCATGCCGCGTGCGACGCCGCCCGTGCCGCCCTTCTTCGCGCCGCCTCCGGCGCTGCCCTTACCACCCGACTTCGACGACATGGCTTTCTTGCCCGCGCTCTTTTTAGCTGCGCTGCCGAAGCCTTTTTTAGCGACACCTTTTTTAGCAGCGCCTTTCTTCGCGCCGCTGTTCTTTGCGGCAGACTTTCCGGCGACAGACTTCTTGGCTGCGCCTTTCTTAGCGCCGCCTTTTTTGGTGCTGATGCCGCCGCCCTGACCGCCGCGCGCCGCCCCGCCGCCAGCGTTTTTACTGCCGCCTGCGCCGCCTTTTTTCGCGCCGCCCTGCGCAGCAGCTTTGCCCGCGCTCTGCTTGGCACTGCCCTTCTTTGCGCTGCCTTTACCGGCGCTACTTTTCTTGCCTGCGCCGCCGCTTTTTCGCGCTCCGCCGCTTGTGCTGCCGCTCTTGCTTGCGGCTTGTTTTGCGCCGCCGCTTTTTCGCGCTCCGCCGCTTGTGCTGCCAGCGCTGCCGGACAAGCCCGCGCCCATACCCGTGTTGCGGCCAATGGCCTGACCGCCGTGGCGTTCTTCGCTCGTGCCTTCACGACCGCTGCTGCCGAAGTCTGGGCTGCTGCCGCTACCGCCGGTATCGCTTATGCCTTCACCGGCTCCCGTGTCGCTGCTGCCTCTGCCTGTGCCGGTTGCGTTGCTATCGGTCATGCTGCCGCCGTCGTTGTTTCGGTCTTCCGGACGATTCATGTCGTCGTCCCGATTTGTGCCATTCCCCTGTTCAGCCATATCGTCTACTCCTTGTTGTAAGGTAAAAACCACTATGCTGGAAAATTGAATTAGGCGTCCCTGATAAGACATCGGCGCGCTTATGCGGCGCAGCATAACATAACTCGCACACACTTGATTCTTCTTTCTTACAGGCACGCGGATGTTTTTTATGACGGTGTTATAATCGGTGACTCGGGTCTTCCGCAGTCCGCGTGTCGATAAACTTTTTTTGCGATGCCGATTGAACTCAACGCACCGTCTTCCGCGCTCTCGATTCTGACGGCGATGATTACGCCCGCCGTCTTAATCTCTGCCTGCGGCACAATGATTCTCTCAACTTCGACGCGTCTCGGGCGCGTCGTTGACCGCGTCCGCTCTCTCTCGGATCGCATTGAAGAACTGGCGGGCAGCGATCCTGCAATTAAGTTTTACGAAGAACGCCGCCGAGTAATCTTCGAGCAACTCGACAAACTGACGAGCCGCGCCCGCCTGCTGCAACGCTGCATGACAATCTTTTATATGGCGCTCGGCATCTTCGTCGCCACGAGCGTTTCAATCGGCGTCGTCGCCGTTTCGAGCGCGCGCTATCAATGGATTCCCGTCGTCTTCGGTCTCATCGGCGCGTGCTTTCTTTTTTACGGCAGCGTGCTTTTAATTTTCGAGGCGCGGCTTGCCTTAAGCACGATTCATGCGGAGATGGATTTCATCTGGCAGCTCGGCCAACAATTTGCGCCCGCCGAACTCGTCGAGACGCACAAACCGCACCGCGTTCACTTCCGGCGCAATCATCCATAATGACTTCACAGACTTTCAAGCCTGCTTATCTCGAACTACTTGCAACGGGCGAACTCGAACGCCGCGTCGGGCAACTCGAAAATTTATTGGAGCGCTGCACCGTTTGCCCGCGCGACTGTTTCAACAATCGCCTGCAAAACGAAATCGCCGCCTGTTATTCGGGACGCCTGCCCGTCGTTTCTTCCTACACGGCGCACTTCGGCGAAGAACCCGCCCTCGCGGGCACGCACGGCGCAGGCAACATTTTTTTCGGCAACTGCAATCTGCGCTGCGTCTACTGCCAGAACTACCAGATTTCGCAAGCGCACAAACAGCAAATCAAAAACGAAACGACGCATGAACGCCTCGCAGAGATGATGCTCGAACTACAAGCGCGCGGCTGCCACAACATCAACTTCGTTTCGCCGACGCACTTCGCACCGCAAATGGCGCGCAGCATTCTCATCGCCGCAGAGCGAGGGCTTCAACTGCCCATCGTCTACAACACCAACGCTTACGATTCCGTCGAAGTCCTGCGCTTGCTGAATGGCATCGTCGGCGTTTATCTGCCCGATTTGAAGTATGCGGATTCCGCAGAAGGCTATGCTTACTCGAAGGTGAAAAACTACACGGAGCACGCCCGCGCTGCCGTCACGGAGATGTACAACCAAACCGGCGACGAACTCGTTTTCGGTGAAGGCGAATTACTCAAGCGCGGCCTCGTTATACGCCTGCTCGTGTTGCCGAACGACATCGCGGGCGTGCGTGAATCCCTCGAATGGATCAAAGACACTTTGAGCCATCGCGTCGCCGTCTCCATGATGGCGCAGTATTACGCGACGAATCAGGCGGCGACAAACGAACGCTACACTTTGCTTTCGCGCCGCATTACGGAATCCGAATACTTGCGCGCGCTATCGGCACTTGATGAACTTGGAATGGAAGAAGGCTGGATGCAGGAATACGACGGCGCAGCACACTATTATCGCCCGGACTTCACGAACACGGACGCGCCGTTCAAAGACGTGAGAGATTTCAACGCAAAAGAAGCATAGCGCCGGAAAGCGAATTTTGGCGACTGGAATTGTGACAACGAAAAAGAAAATAAACCGAATTGATGCGGGGATTCAGCCTGTAGATTTACCATACCTCCGCTTCACTTTGTCCGAGCGTGAAAGTTTGCGGCAGCTTGCAAAGAGTAGCAATGTAAAAGAGCGCAGGCTTTGTGTAGAGTATCTTTGGTTAGGAACTTATCATCGGCAGAATTATAAATTTCTGGTTGAAATGTGCGATGAATTGATCCCGGATAGAAGTCAATACGTTCGTGCGCAATCTCTATGGTTGCTTGGAGACTTTGTTAAAGATCAGCCTGAATTGGTTTGGTTACAAATAGTGAAGTGGGGTTCAGGCAGAAACAGTGATATACGCTGTGGAATCGCCTGTTATGTTTTAGAACATCTCTTGCAATATCACTTCTCAAAATATTTCCCGAAGGTAAAGGTCTTGATAGAGCAAGGAAATAATTTGCTCGCAAACACATTGTCGTATTGCTGGAAGTTTGGTGATACGAAAAAACCTGCTAATGCTAAAAAGTTTGACGCATTAATAAAGAGATGCGGGAAGAAGTTATAGCGCTCGCTCATAAAACTTCGCCACAAGATTGTCTTCCAACTCCTGCGAATCATACGCGCGGAATCCATCTAAAAAGTTTTCCGGCATAAACGTATCAGCGTCTTTTACCGCGAGCGGAATTTCCGTGACGATCCATTTGTCTATGTCCGGCAAAAAAGCGCGGTAGATTTGTTCACCGCCGATAATAAAAAGATCGCACACGAGATACGGCTTCAAGGCGAGCACGTTGAGTTTGTCACGCAGCAATATCACGCCGTCCTGCGCCGAGATTTCAGATGTGCGAGAGAGGACGATGTTTAATCTGTTCGGCAAAGGCTTCTTGAGCGACGCCCATGTTTTGTAGCCCATCACGCAGGCGTTTCCAACAGTCTGCTGCCGGAAAAATCTCATGTCCGCCGCGTAGTGCCACGGCAGCGCGCCGCCTCTTCCAATCGCGTTGTTTCGATCTACGGCGACAAGGCCGATGATTGCCATACGCGCGCGTTTCCTTTCGCTTTCCTTTACACCGCAACCGGCGCGGCGATTTTGCCGTGCGATTCGTAACCTACGAGCTTCAAATTCTCATATTGAAATTTGAGTAATCCATCGAGGCCGCGCAAACGCTTCGCATCATCCGCAATTTCAAGGCGCGGTAATTTCAGCGGCTCGCGCGCGAGAACTTCCTTGACCTGTTCGAGATGATTTTTATAAATGTGGTAATCGCCGAGCGTGTAAACGAACTCGCCGACTTCCAACTCGCAAACGTGCGCGATCATGTGCGTCAAAAGCGCATAGGAACCGATGTTGAAAGGCACGCCAAGAAACGCATCTGCCGAACGCTGGTAAAGCTGGCAGTGAAGAATCTTTTCGTTCTCGACTTTGAATTGAAAGAATGAGTGACACGGCGGAAGGTCAACCATTTCAGCCTGCGCCGGATGCCAGCCCGTGACAATCAAGCGGCGCGAGTTTGGATTCCCTTCAATCTCGTCGATCAAGTGCGCGATTTGATCCACGCCGTTGCGCTCCGGGTAATCTCCGCCGAAGGAACGCCATTGATAACCGTAAACCGGGCCGAGGTCGCCCGCTTTGCGCCCGAAGCGTTCGGTGTGTTCCGTGTCAGCCCATTCCGCCCAGATGTCTACACCACGCGCGCGCAATTCACGCTCATTCGTGCTGCCCGAAAGAAACCAGAACAACTCCTCTGCAACCCAACGAAAAGGAATGCGTTTGGTCGTCACAATCGGAAAGCCTTCGCGCAGATCGAATCTTGTTTGATAACCGAAATGCGAGATCGTGCCGACGCCCGTGCGGTCTTCGTGCGCCGTGCCGCGAAGTAAAATTGACTGAAGCAAATCCTGATACTGTTTCATAAGAGCTTTGCGTTTACGATATTGGCATTTATGATATTGTGTTAAAGCAGTTCGAGAACAAAGGAGAACGAAGTTTTTATGACCGGCGAAATTAAATGCAAACGGTGCGGCAACCGGCGCGCGCCGCTCGGCTATGCGCCATTCCCGACGGAATTAGGGCAACGCGTCGCAACGGAAATCTGCCAACCTTGCTGGGCTGAATGGCTCGCTAAACAAAGCATGTTGATTAACCACTACGGCCTCGATCTCTCTAACCCGGAATCGCAAAGTTTCCTCTTCGACAATATGCAAGCCTTCTTCTTCAACGACGGCCAGATGACCAACATCGACACCAGCAAAGAAGGCAGCGTCAAATGGTAAACCGCGCCGCGCGATAATTGTAGGGGCAGCGGACAAGTCCTCTGCCCGCTTTGCTTTGCTGTCTTTGTTGATTCACGAAGGCACAGAACGTATCCCTACATTAACCTGAATTCTTCGAGCATCCAGCGCAGTTCTTCAGCAGAACACAACGCCAATCGCCCGCCCGTAAATCTTTCATCGCGCGATACATCGGCAACGCTGAAAGCAGGCGCGGGCGCGCTCATCATTTCTTCATCCGATTCAAATTCCACTTCCGCGAGAACAAGGCCGCGCAGTTCTCCCAAGAAAACATCCACGCCAAACGTTAGTTTCTCATGCTCATAAGGATAACGATTCTTGCGCAACTCGTTGCCCTCGAAGACAGAGAAAACTTCGTACTCTAACTCGTTCAAGTAAATGCTTGTGATGAGCGTGCGCGAAAAGTCGGGCGGCGCGGGCGCGTGTTTCTGCGTGAGTTTCAGCGTCCACTCGTTTGTCGAAGGCCAGCGCGATTTGCGAAGGCGCAGTCTGGTGTTCGTGATGTAATTGTCCGTGATCTGCGCGTGCTCGTCTCTCAAACTCAAGCCCGGCGGCAACGCTCTTAGAAGGTAGCGCCGCTCGCGCTCGATGCGCTCATACTTCCGCGCATATTCGGTTGTGACACGCCCTGCTGTGCCGATCCAGTTCATACGCCGACGAGTTCCGCTTCTTCTTCTCGCAAAAATTCGTGCGGTTCGACGATGCGCCCGGCGATGGCCGAAGCAGCGACGACGTAAGGCGATGCTAAGTACACTTGTCCGGGGCCGCTGCGTCCCGGAAAATTGCGGTTCTGCGCGCTGACCGTCACCGTCTCCGCAGACTTCGACGCGCCCGGCCCGGCGTTGATGCACGCGCCGCAACTCGGATCAATCAACTCCGCGCCGACGCGCTCGAAAATTTCTATGTAACCTTTCTCGCGGGCGTACTGTTTGATTTTCTGCGAACCGAATTGCAAGTATAAATGTACGCCCGGCGCAACGCGTTTGCCCTGCTCGACGGCTCGTTTCAGCACCGCCGCGTACATATCCATATCCGCCATTTTGCCGCCCGTGCATGAGCCGCCGTAAGCCGCATCAATGCGAACTTCGGCGGGCAACTCGTCAATGTTGATGCCGTTGCGCGGATCGCCCGGCGTCGCCACCATCGGGCGAATTTCAGTTAAATCAATCTCAAACACGGCGGCGTATTCGGCGTCCGCGTCGGATTGCAAAAAGCCTTTGCGAATCTCTTCCGCATCGAGGCCGCGCATTTCCACAAGGTAAGCAAGCGTCACATCGTCCGGCTCGACAATGCCGGTTGTGCCGCCCGCTTCAACCGCCATGTTAGTCAAAGTCGCGCGCTCGTCAATCGACCAATCCTGCAAGCCTTCGCCCGCGAATTCCAATACCTGCCCGATGCCTTTGCCCTGCTTCATGTAATCGGTTGAAAGAATTTTCAGCATCACGTCTTTCGCCGACACGTCATCACGCTTTTGATTTTTCAATACGAAGCGCACGGTTTCGGGAACTTTGATGCGAATGTCTTTCGTGTACCAAGCGTTCGCCATATCGGTTGAGCCGACGCCGAACGCGAAACAGCCGAGCACGCCCGCCATGCACGTATGCGAATCCGTGCCGATCACAATCTGTCCCGGCAGCGCGATGTCTTCGACCACCGCATTATGGCAAATCGCTTCCGAACCGCCGTCTGGACTCTCGCCGTAAAGTTTCACATTCTGCCGCTCGCTGAAATCCGCCTGCGTCACAGCCAATCCGTCGGCGCGTTCAAGCAGTCCCATCGCGCGCTGCTTCTCCGGCATCACGCGCCCTAAAAATGTCAAATGATCGCGGAACGCATAAACCGATTCGGCTTGCGTCACCTTCGCGTCTTTGCCTAAAGACTGCACAAACAAAGCGTCCGCCATCGGCGTGACGTACTCATGCGAGAAACGCACATCTGCGACGGCGAACAAAGCATCGCCCGGCTTGACGGCTTCGATGCCGATTTCTCCGGCTCTCACAAACGCATGGCGCGCGATGATTTTTTCAACGAGCGTCATCGGGCGTTTTTTTGTTTCAATCGCGGGCGGCGTGACTTCGCCCGCGAGCCGCGCTTTGTTGTAATTAAACAAACCGCCGTATTCGACAATCGCCTTCGAGATGGGATCGAGGCCGCGCGTAAATTCTTCGAGCGGAATTTTTTCACCGCGATTGATGCGCTCAATTAAGCCGAAGTCCGTTGAAGTCAGAAGCCCTATGTTCTGCGCGTTTTGCCCGTAAATTTTTTCAATCGTCTGCGCGATGACGAGTTCGATGCCCGCCCACTTTTCCGCATACGGCGCAGTCTCCCTAGACGAACCGCAGCCCTTTGAAAGCCCTGAGACGACAACCGCAAAGCCGCCGTTTTTAATTTCATCTTTCTTAACAGCCTGCTCGCGCATCCCGACGAAAACATATTGACCGAGCGTTTCGTCGTAATAAAAACAGACCCAGCCCGGCGTAATCTCGTCCGTCGAAATGTTGTTCATCAGGGCAAGTTCAGCGCCATACGCCAAATCTTCTTTGCCTTCGAGTTGGCGGCGAATCAACGACACATCGTCTGTCAAAAAAAGCGTGCGGCCTTTGAATTCGAGTTCGGTAGCGCGCTTCGTGATTGTTCCTTCAACCGCAGTCATACATGCTCCCTTAAAAATCATTTGTGATGCGGAAATTATAAACCCTCGCGGCGAAAAAGTCGCTTCCGGCAACCATTCCAATATGAAAACGATCATGGCTGTTTTTGAATTTATTGACTATAATCCGGCTAACTAAAACAGCGCAGAAACGAAAGAACATGAAAGAAAAAGCTCCAAGAAATAGAACTCTGGTTTTGACGGAAGAGGATAGAATAAGGTATTCAAAAACTATCGTTAGTTTATCTCAAAGGGCAAATATCGAGAATGTAATAGATATAACTATAAATCAAGATGTGCTTGCGGCAGCATCATTTTTACCATCTAATTTTGTTGATTTGTTAATAGCCGACCCACCATATAATTTGAACAAAGCCTTTAACGGAAATAACTTCAAAAAAAGGGGCTTCGATGAATACGAAGATTACACGCGCAAATGGTTATCCAAGATTGTTCATACTCTAAAATCCAGCGCGACAATTTACGTTTGCTCTGATTGGGAAACATCACTTTCAATTTACAAAGTTCTGCGCGAATTCTTTATAGTCAGAAATCGTATAACATGGGAACGTGAAAAGGGACGGGGCGCAAAATCAAATTGGAAAAACTGCTCGGAAGATATTTGGTTTTGCACTCGTAGTAATGACTATTTTTTTGATGCGGAAGCCGTAAAACTAAAGCGGAAAGTGATCGCACCTTACAAAGAGAATGGCAAACCGAAAGATTGGGATGAAGAAGAAAACGGTAACTTCCGCTTAACCTCTCCATCAAATCTTTGGACAGATATAAGTATCCCGTTTTGGTCAATGCCTGAAAATACTGACCATCCGACCCAAAAGCCTGAAAAATTAATGGCTAAGTTGATTTTGGCTAGTTCCAAGCAGGGCGATGTTGTCTTTGATCCGTTTCTTGGTTCAGGAACATCTTCGGTTGTTGCTAAAAAACTGGGGCGGAGATATTTAGGTGTGGAATTAGATAATGAATATGCTTGTTTGGCGGAAAAAAGGTTAGAAATGGCAGAGCGTGACAGAACCATTCAAGGCTATTCAGACGGGTTTTTCTGGGAAAGAAATACGTTTGCAATGCAAAAAAAGGAGCACATAACGAAAACCGAAAATAGTTTTCAAGAAGGATTCTTCAATTAAATTGATATGCTCGAAAGTCTTGTAACGTTTATCGAAAGTCATAAAACCGTCAACGATAAAAGTATGCTTGCCGCGCTCGTTAAGGAACAATTCGCGCTCACAAAAGATAGATCAGTATTTTACAATCCACACTTTGCGATACGCTTCAGCAAAGCAAATTCAGCTAATTTCGGCAACACGGTTTTAGGATTGTCGGCTTTGCAAAAATACGATGATAGACCTTTTGTCGTTTGTGTTGTTCTACAAAACGAGAACATTTTGCTGCTCGCAAACTCCACATTTCTCAAGAAAATCAGCCACACTTCACAATCCTTGAGAGTCGATAACATTAGAGGCAGTTTTAACGGTTCGGATATTTTCAAGGAGTTTAATGATGTTCGTAATTCGCCTGAAAATTTTGATGAATTATTCGAGATTCACAAACAAATACCGTTTGAAGAAAATCTCGTCAGACTTGTTGAAGCAACCAACGGAATCGCGCCGACAGGCAAAAGGTTTGAGGTATCAGAAGAAAACAAGACTTCTATTTTGAATGCGCCGTTAAGAGCCAAAAAATTTTCAGAATCAATGGAATTTAAGCAGTTAAAAGATGAACTCGATGGATTGGTCAGTAAATTTCAGAACGAGATACTCATCGCCTCTTTAATCGAAAACGTAAAAATCCGAGGAAACATCATCGAATATTTGATTGCCGGAAAGGATGAAACTTTGAAGCAGAACTTAATTGCCTCGCTTCAAAATAAAACTGATGTTCCGCCGTTCAAAACCGATAATGAATTGGGTGATTATGTGAAGAATTTCGGCGATGTTTATCACACGGCAACGGATATTAAAACTAAAATAATGGTTCTCAACTCAAATCCTAAAGCCTACAATTTAGACAAAATGCTTTCGTTCCTATCGAACAAGAATTCGGTGTTCATGTTTTACTTTGTCGGCATTGATTTCGATAAAATTCCCAACCCTGTTTTAGTTTCAATGTTCCATGACAAGGTTTTAGATAACACGATTTTCATTAAGCATTGGGCGGGTAGAAACTCAAGAGGTGTTTCTCAACTCAACGGTAAGAAAATCAAAGAGCTATTCACAGATAGAACTACAAATATATCTTCGGACAAATCAATTAAGTTCCTCAATGACATAATCGAATTATAGGTCTCAAAGCCAAGGGCCTTTCTCATCCCCAAAACAATCCGCGCCGCGCTGTGCCATGAAACCGCAAGCCCGTAGCTGTTATTCCAGTAAAGCTGTCAAATGTTTTGATCGGACTCATCATCATCGGCCATTATCTTCTAGCCTTTCGTAAAAAGCCACAATAATTCTATTATACTTACCAATCGAAACAAGCATTTGAAGGAGACTCATCAACCGTGCAGACAACTGAAATTCCCACAGGCGTCAAGTTCATCGCCGAAGCGGACGGGATTCGTGAATATCGTATGGCGAACGGCATGAAAGTGCTGTTGGTGGAAAACCGCGTCGCGCCCGTCGCCACCGTCCTCGTCGTTTATAAAGTCGGCTCGCGCAATGAAGCCGTCGGCTACACAGGCTCGACGCA
>JAABUK010001860.1_pt1 | contig 39346 bp, 47 predicted proteins | sample 5559141 | NCBI WGS metagenome assembly JAABUK01 (sample SAMN10711869, study PRJNA513367) | rock metagenome | isolation source: Antarctica rocks | place: Antarctica: Victoria Land, Pudding Butte nord | collected 2016-01-03 | reverse complement strand
TCTGCAATACAACATAAACCCCCCCCCCCCCCCCCTGTTGTGATGTATTCTTTCGCAGTGCCCAAGCTCGAGTGCCTTCGCGGAAGCGCTTGCATCTCGGATACATCCGACTTTAAAACCTCTCTAGGTTTGCCTTGTCTACACGTCAAAGGGTGGGAATACAGATTCTTGCGGGCTCAAGCAGTCGGAGGCCGAGCTGAAGGTGGATCTGGCTGGGCTTGGTGCGACCTTGGTGTGGCCCTTAAAGTGCCCGGGATCGTAACAGGGACATGAAAGCTTCACAGCTGGTTTCATAAGCAGATTCATTACATCTGCGAAAGAGCTGCCTTGCAAGATGCGCTGTGAATGTTTTGCTGTTGTCAATACTTCAATACTGCTATTACTTTTAGCTTTTGCTGCTGCTGCTGCTGCTGCTGATGATGACTTTGTGACTGCTGCTGCTACATTGACTTTGGGTCTAATTTACTTTGTCTGCTAGCTGTGTTTGTCACTTTGACACCATGTCAGCTTCCTGCACGTCTGTTTCAACACCACTGTTGTCGCTACTATTCTGCATGACAGGTGGTTCTGCAGCCGCTGCAGCCTATGTCTGGGTAAGCTAAGCTCATGCAAACGCCTATGTTGTGTGCTGCTGCAGCAGGTGGATGTACATTTGTCATATCCACACAAAAGCCTTTGCTGCAATTGCGCTGCAGTGCAGTGCAGTGCTGTGCAGTGCTGTGCAGTGCTGTGCAGTGCTGTGCAGCACAAGAGCGATGTCCAGCTGCAACGCCTGTTGCTCAGACACAACACTGTCACAGACATACAGCAGACAGACATATGGCAGACATGCATCCTCACTGTACCCATCAAGTCACTCACGTCGGCACTGGCTTTTGCAACTACTGTTCCCTTGGGTCAAGCATTCTCTGCTTCAGCAGACTGCAGTCAGCACTCAGCATGCAGCAATCAGCATATTCTTTTCCCAAGGTTGAGCCTGCCCAGTGCTGAGAGGACCCAACAATTATGGAGCAGCATTTTGACAGGAAAAACATTGGGACAATGGCACAACAAAGCCAAAAACCAGTCACACCTAGACACATCTGGATTTGTCTGTCTGACATCGCAAAAACCCAAATGGACGTTCTCATTCTGTGCTTCTGCCTTTGGCACCGACATGGGAAGTAGTTGGTCTGGTGTTGGCTCTGTTTTGCAGGTGCTTCAGCAGATGCAGGTGCAAGAGAGAGTCAGCTTAAGGTGTTTAAGCAAATTAACGAAACCTGGCATCACCGTGAATGGGGCAACCCCAACTGGGCCCCTCTCACTTGCGGGGAGGGGGGGGGGAACCCCAACTGGGCCCCTCTCACTTGCGGGGAGGGAGGGGGGGAGGGCTTCCCCCTTCCCTGGACCAGGAAGGACCTACTGAGTTCAGGGTCGCACTCATTGAGGGCCTCCTCACTGCCCACCCTCCTGGGGCCACCGTCACTGAGGCCACTCTCCCTGGGCCATCCCTCACTGGGGGCACCCTGACAGGAGCCACCCTCATTGGACCTTGCCATGTCATTCATTTTCTCGTGACCAAGCGGCACAGGTTTGTGTGCAGTCTTGTTTGCTGATGGCATGACTGCTGACTTTGTGCCATGTACTACTGCTCTTTCAGCCACCTGCATCTCATACCTGCCGCTTGCGTGGCTCTTTGCAGTCTGTCTGTCAACATATTGTGTTTGTGTGTCACCTCGGTGCCATCTGTTGGCCACCTCCTGCTGCATCTGATAAAGTCACAGAGAAGCCCAATACACTTCACCCTCGGGCGTTGCTTCTACCAACGCTGAGAAGGCTGTTCTTTTGGTTGCGTGTCTCTAGCAATTGAATTTTCCAAGGTATGCAGTGAACATGTAGATTGCCTTGTCCTTGCCCTGCACTTGCATGTATGTAGGAGCTGCAGAACCAATATTTTACATTTTATAACAGGACAGCTCATCAATAGCATTCACAGGCCAAACAGGTTCAGGCACTAGTAGTTGCAGCTGTGATTGACTCAGAATTTGAAGAGTAGCAACTGCTTAGCTGTGAATGTTTAGCAACCACTTTGCGCATGCCTGCACCTCAAGATGCACCTTCTCTCATCTTTCCAATTGCAGGTCAAAGCTGTTGGCCTGAGTACACAATGAATGACTCACCAAATGCACACTGTCCACCACATCTATTCTGCCCCAAGCACGTGTGCATGCTGGTGCAGTCTAATTGGTTCTGTAATGCTGTGCAGATCAGTGTCGAAGCTGTGTAAAGTTGCTGGAATATCTATGAGAGTAAGATTGCACATCATGATGAAAGCCTGCTGTGCTGGCAGCCCAGAGCCTGGCTTAGCGGCTGTCTCTAATTTCCTCTCTGGACCAATGCTGCTTTTTGGTAGGCTCTCAACGTGGTTCTTGCTTCATGTTGCCCTGCTCTATTCAGGCAGCAATTCAGATGTGCCCTGCAGCAGCTGTAGGACATCTCTACATTGCAAACATGCATTGCTGTGGAGATGTCGTACAGCTGCTGCATGTGTGCTCTAATGCATTACACTGATGCATTACACGGTATGCTTCTAGCTTTGTGCTGCAGATTCACAGACTTACACGTTGAAATGTCAAACTTGGGAGCTGTGTCTGGCAAGCCCTCAGTGCATTTTGGGGTCCCATACGCTCTTGACACCCATGGGATGGGCTTCATGTATGCCCACGTCCATCTCTTTGCTTGGCATGCATCACCTTTGCCTGGCTGTCACATGTGTAAGTGTGCTGTAAACATGCGCATGTGGGTCATGCAGCCTTTCTTAACATTGCCCATCATGACTAAGTAAAGTCTTTGTAGCTGCTATGCAAGGTGGCCTGAATGCAAGTGGCAAAAGTGTTGCAAGGCCTTGATAGCAAACAGATGTATGCTCGATTGTCTTACACACGGCCTTTTTGCAGAACGTGCTCGGAAGTGTTGCAGGCAGATGGGTGCTGTGAAACACCAGCCAGCACTGTAATTGTGATGATTACAGGTACGCCCCCCACAAAAATGTTGTATTCGCATTTTGCGGGGGTTTCCCGCAAGCCCTGATCGGGGCAATATACGCATGTGTACGCCAGCACGTGTCACGAAAATGGCGCAAATGGGAGTTGGTTAGTTAGCTAGTCTCAGGGCCCCGCAAGTCAATGCTCCGAATTTGCAGTATGGTGCTTGCAACAGCACGGCTGTTGGCGTTAGACGACGGCTATCGAAGCTGTTAAACAAGATATTGAGGGCACAGATCCTTGCTGGAGCCATTTGTCTTTCGGAGTGTGCGCCTTCATACTTTGTCTACTTCAGTCATCATGCCGCTCGAACCAGTAGAAGTCAGTCGGTCAAGCAGCAATGCCACGCTAATGCAAGGTCTCCAGCCTCAGCCATCCCAACGCTACGGTCAGGCTAGACTCAACTTCCGCGTCAAGCATTCGGCCCTGCCGTTTTCAGCAGGCCAGTCCCAACTTGCTGATCGCTGATACCCCTGCATGCTTATGTTTGATGCCGTCGATGCTTGACATTCTTGGTGCAACTATCAAACATACTTGTATAGGCGTTCAAAGCAGGCGACATTCGTGCCGGAGGTGCCCGCTGCTAAAAATTCATAAGGTGAACACAGTTGCCTGCTGCAAGCTGGTATATGCATTCTCACAGCTGCTTTCTTGCCAAGTCGGGTAGTCAGACCACCCAGTCAAGGCTTGTGGCTGCTTTGCAGGCAAGACGCAAGCCGCCTACTGTGCGGGCTCAGGCAGTCGCAAGCTCACCAACTGAGACTGCTGTATCTACTACAATAGTCCTGAAGCAATGTGAGCTATCATTTGGAGACACTGTCAAGGCCGTTGGCGAGTCAGATGTTTTTGGATCTTGGGATAGTGAGAAGGCACCAGAGCTTCAGTGGCAAGAAGGTCATGACTGGCTAGCAAAGCTGGATATCTTGCCTGGTGACTGCACCTTCAAGGTGCAGTGACCTATGTTGAACAGCCTGCGATGCCTGCGCATCACAGACTCCTGCCAATTCACATCTTGTATGTGACATCTGCAGCTGGTGATTGTCAATGGCAGTGGCGCAACACAATGGGAGTCAGGGCATAACAGATGTGTCATGGTACGCATTTGTGAACAATTTGCTGGAACGCCTGTAAAAAATTAAATTAAATATTATTATGGTACGCATGTGTGTGTTTTTGTACAGCCGCTGTCACCACCATGCTACTGCTGTCTGACTGATCTATGCTTGACCTAAGTTGGTTTGTTGCTGTCATCCTGGCTGACAGCTCCAGATTGCACTGCATTTTTGTTTTCTGAAGGCATCAGTCACATGCTATTACATGGTCTGCTGTGACTATTGACCAGCGACTTTTGCTCTGACTTTTGACAGGTACCAGCAGATGCATCTGGAGGTGAGGTCACAATCATGTGTCACTACAGTCAAACAGGCTCCACTGAAGTGCAAGTCAAACCAGCAGCTGCTGCTCAGCAGTCCACTGCACTGTCACAACCCCCTGTGGACGATCTGACAGATGACTTTGCTGCTGGCGACGCTGCTGTGCAAGTTCCAGTACGTGCTCCTTCCTGAAGTGATGATGAAGTCGTGATGATCATGCAGTGACTGTATGTGAGATGCATGCTCAAGAATAAGATTGCAAACTCCCTGCATAGATTGGACCGGATTACGTAGAAGTGTGACATGATGTGGCAAACATGATCAAATCTTTCACTACAAATGTTGTTCCTGCGTGTTGCCCAACCTGTGCATTGGCTGCAGGCTGTGCAAGAGCAGGCAGAAGACATGAGTGACAGTTCATCGCCTGCGCAGGAGCAGGCTGTCGCTGAAGTGCAGGAGACAGTGAATCAGTCAGCACCTGAAGAGGATCTTGGCGACACTCTGTCTGTGCTCCAGGAAGCAAAATCTGCAATGGACGAATCGGAGTCCTCCCAGGTAAAATGTTTGCATTTCCGCTGTTGCTGTTGCTGCCAATCAGGCAATGTCAAGCTTCAATTGGAAGCAGAAGGCTGCAGTTGCATGTTTGCAGCTGGTTTGTCTCACAGATCACTGCTTGTAGCTTTGATTGCATCTGTCGAGACAGGAGTGATGCGGCATGCATAATTGCACATACAAATGACGACGCCGACACTGCACTTATGTAAATCGTTGGTGGTGCAAGACCACGAGGGGTGTTGCAGGCATCAAGCAGCAAAGCACATGGTGCTGGTGACTCATCCACATCAGCAGAAGCAAGGGCACCAGAAGCACAAGCCAAGGCAGGGGAGGCAGAACAGAGTGCCAGTTCTCCATCTAGTGAGTCGCAAGGTTGGCTGTCGCGGCTAGCTAAAGCATCCAAGATCTTTCTGTCTCTTGATTGAGGTTGGTGGAGGTTGGTGTCAGCCCTCAGTGCTTGAGGGTGCAGTATGTCATCCTTGAGAGAGAAAGAGAGAGTGTGTGAGAGAGAGAAGACCAAGTGCCTTGTTGCTGGCATCAGGCAGAAAGCACACACCTTGGTGTGTTACATTCCTGCCCTGTGCAGCGGTTGAAGGGATTTGATGTTGGATTCACCTTATACCTGCTGAACGTAGCGATAGATGGTAATTGTCTTGCAGGCGCTTCAAAGGGATTCTTTGACAGCTCTGTTGGTGCCCAGTTTGCTAACCGGGCTGAGTCCCCCAGGAAGGCCGCACCTGCCCCCAGACAGTCTTCCCCCACAAGGGCATCTTCAGGAGGAGGATTCTTTGACAGCTCTGTAGGCTCCCAGTTTGACAACAGGAGTGAGTCCCCCAAGAAGACTGCACCCAAGCAGGCTGCCCCCACAAAGGCTTCCTCAGGGGGAGGCTTCTTTGACAGCTCTGTAGGCTCCCAGTTTGCCAACAGGAGTGAGTCTCCCAAGAAGGCTGCACCTGCTCCCAGACGTCTTCTCCCACAAAGGCTTCTTCAGGAGGTTTCTTTGACAGCAGCGTTGGTGCCCAGTTTGCCAACAGGAGTGAGTCTCCCAAGAAAGCAGCACCCAATCAGGCTGCCCCCACTGCACCTGCTGCAGGCAAGCCGCTTACTCTGACCCTGCTATACAGTAAAACTGTAAGCAGCGCAGACTTGTGTAAGCACTGATGCACGGGCAATCAAGCAGGCACTGACTTGCTTGTTAGCTACCAGTGGAGCTGTTTGGGCTTGGCTTTCTTCACATTCATGTTGCATTACTCTGCTACAGAAGGTCTGAAATTGCAATGTGGGTTGCCTTGTAAAGATCACATGAGCTGAAGATGAGCGTGCTCAGCATGTCAACAGGCAGATGTGGTTCAGTAGGGTGAAGTGTTGAGCATGATGGTGTGTGATCCAAGCGTGTTCTGCAGGCGCTTCAAAGGGGTTCTTTCACAGCTCTGTTGGCGCCCAGTTTGCTAACAGGAGTGAGTCCCCCAAGAAGGCTGCCCCCAAGCAGGCTGCCCCCACAAAGGCTTCTTCAGGGGGAGGGTTCTTTGACAGCTCTGTTGGCTCCCAGGTTGCCAACAGGAGTGATTCTCCCAAGAAAGCTGCACCTGCCCCTAGACAGTCTTCCCCCACAAAGGCTTCCTCTGGAGGGGGCTTCTTTGACAGCTCTGTTGGCTCCCAGTTTGCCAACCAGGCAGAGTCCCCCAAGAAGTCTGCACCCAAGCAGGCTGCCCCCACAAGGTCATCCTCTTCAGGCAAGCTCTTCTCTTTGCCAATGTTTCACAGCCAAAATGTGAGTAGGCAAACGTCATGCATGTAGCACTGCAAACCGAGCAGACACTGGATTGATTGCAATTGCTTTGAGTTGTCCTGTTCAAAATGCACACTATGAGATGAAAGTATCAGCAGCGCAAAAGCTGAATTAGCTGGTTAAATTCCGAGCTTGGTAAGGAGCCTTCAGCTGTTCATGACTCAGGCTGCCACAAGACGCCTGACACTGCCACAAGATTTTGCAGTCGAGCTCATTGTCACATTTGCTTGCGCTCGTCCTAGCCCAGACTCTGACAAGGAATGCTGTGCTGCAGGTTCTTCTAAGGGGTTCTTTGACAGCTCTGTTGGTGCCCAGTTTGCTAACAGGAGCGAGTCTCCCAAGAAGGCTGCACCTGCTCCCAGGCAGTCTTCTCCCACAAAGGCTTCCTCAGGAGGAGGCTTCTTTGACAGCTCTGTAGGCTCCCAGTTTGCCAACAGGTCTGAGTCTCCCAAGAAGGCTGCACCTGCTCCCAGACACTCTTCCCCTACAAACCCTTCCTCTGTAGGAGGATTTTTTGACAGCTCTGTAGGCTCCCATTTTGCCAACAGGAGCGAGTCTCCCAAGAAGGCTGCACCCTCAAGGCCAGCCCCCACAAAGGCAGGCAAGTGTTTTACTCAACAGTCAAAAGCCTCAACAGTCAAAAGCATGGGAGGAAACATATTGTGCAAACGTTGGTGCACATAACACATTGGTGCCATTTGAGCACAGAACGGATTGCTTGTCAATGTTCAATGAGGCATGCAGCTTTGCTCGCAACCAGCAACTTCTACAATGCACAAGATGGCTTGGCTTCAGCTCATCCACTTTTTGAGGTGTCATTGCTGCAACTTCATAGGGAGATGCAGCAATGCGCATGATGTGATCATTTCCTTGAGCTTACTCTGGCGATGTGATTCTGACACACAGTCCTGATGCAGGCAGTTCAAAGGGCTTCTTTGACAGCAGCGTTGGTGCTCATTTTGCCACCAGATCTGAGTCTCCAAAGAAGGCTGCACCTGCTCCCAGGCAGTCTTCTCCCACAAAGGCTTCCTCAGGGGGAGGCTTCTTTGACAGCTCTGTTGGCTCCCATTTCGCCAACAGGAGCGAGTCTCCCAGGAAGGCTGCACCTGCCCCCAGACAGTCCTCCCCCACTGCTTCAGGCAAGCTTCTCATTCTTACATTTTGCCCTGCCCAAAGCATTGACGGCAACAGCCACTGGGAGCATTGCTGCACAACCAACAAGCATGCACAAACTGCTTGTGCAAGTTGCATGAGACTTGTTGCGCACAGATTTGCTGCCATGCATCTTGCAACAGTGTGCACACTGTTTGTAAGCTGAGGTCACTTGACTTGCAACACTGTCAGCACAAAAAGATAGCTTCTGCTCAGCTGACATGGGGCCTGTGCTGTGGTTGAAGGAAGTCGTTGTTGAGTGTACCTTTCTGACACCTGTTGAACGTAAATCTAAACAATGATTGTGTTGCAGGCGCTTCAAAGGGATTCTTTGACACCTCTGTTGGTGCCCAGTTTGCCAACAGGAGTGAGTCTCCCAAGAAGGCAGCACCTGCCCCCAGACAGTCTTCCCTCACAAAGGCCTCCTCAGGAGGAGGATTCTTTGACAGCTCTGTTGGCTCCCAGTTTGCCAACAGGAGTGAGTCTCCCAAGAAGGCTGCACCTGCTTCCAGGCAGTCTTTCCCTACCAAGGTGTCCTCAGGAGGAGGCTTCTTTGACAGCTCTGTCGGCTCCCAGTTTGCTAACAGGTCTGAATCCCCCAGGAAGGCTGCCCCCAAGCAGGCTGCACCCACCACATCTTCTTCAGGCAAGCTTCTTCCTTGTTGCTGCTTCACAGCCAAACGGCTTTTTCTCTGTGCACGCTGATGCATAGTCAAGTGAGCTCACATTGGATTGCTAGTCGTTGCGTCTGCAAGAATGTCTTGATGCAGCTCCAATCATCATGACCCCTCTGTCAAATGCAGTAGCTGGGTTGATGCGCAACACTGACGTCTTTACTCTTGATCAGCTTGATAAGGTGCATATGCTGCTGCTTACCTTATGTGCCGTTTGCTCAAGTCTGAACTGGCACAGAACCTGAACTGGCAAAGCATCCGCTGAATAAGCAGCTGTGCTGCAGGCAGTGCAAAGGGCTTCTTTGACAGCAGTGTTGGTGCCCAATTTGCCAACCGGGCAGAATCCCCCAGGAAGGCTGCACCTGCTTCCCGACAGTCTTCCCCCACAAAGGCTTCCTCAGGAGGAGGATTCTTTGACAGCAGTGTCGGCTCCCAATTTGCCACCAGATCTGAATCCCCCAAGAAGGCTGCACCCACAAGGTCTGCCCCCACAAAGGCTTCCTCAGGAGGAGGGTTCTTTGACAGCTCTGTTGGCTCCCAGTTTGCCAACAGGAGTGAGTCTCCCAAGAAGGCTGCACCTGCTAGACAGTCTTCTCCCACAAAGGCATCCTCAGGAGGAGAAGGAGGATTCTTTGACAGCTCTGTTGGCTCCCAGTTCGCCAACAGATCTGAGTCTCCCAAGAAGGCTGCACCCACAAGGTCTGCCCCCACAAGGTCTGCACCCACAAAGGCTTCCTCAGGAGGTGGAGGCTTCTTTGACAGCTCTGTTGGCTCCCAGTTTGCCTCCAAGTCTGCAGCCCCTGCCAATGCACCCAGACAAGCTGCCCGCACTTCATCTGCTTCAGGCAAGCATATTTGCTGTTTCGCTGCCTGGCGGTTGAATCATGAATGGCATAGACCTCTGCAAGCATGTTTGGTAATAATCACATACTCAAAGCACAACCAAATGTGCATGCACTGACTTGCTTGTTTCACTGCCCGTGGTGTGATGAGACCGACTGCATTACAGCTCTGCAGACATGCTGTTCTTGGCATTCATCACATGGAAAACTGCACAGATATGGTATGCTGAAAGCTGGCTTGACGTGCAACTTTGTCACCCCAAACGCTCCGGGCAAGCTGGCTTTCGTTCAGCTTGCCAAAAGTAGATGCAGCAAGTTGAGGCAGACCTTGGGCCTTTCCTACCTTTCAAGCTGAGAACTAGATGACATGTGTCCTGCAGGCGCATCAAAGGGGTTCTTTGACAACTCTGTTGGCGCCCAGTTTGCCACCAGAAAAATTGAGCTCCCCAGGAGGACTGCAAGCAACCGGGGCGCACCCAGAAAGGCCTCCTCAGGAGGCTTCTTTGACAGCTCTGTTGGTGCACAGTTTGCCAACAGATCCAAAGCCCCCACAAACGCATCTAACAAGCCTGAGAGCTACCCTGTAAGCGTGTCAGACTCAGATCTGTCAGACACTGACGAGGATGTAGCTGAAGAGGTGGATTCTGAGAATGCTTCTGTAAGTGCTTGGTAAGCATCATGGGCTAATATGCGCAAAGCACATGCCAGCACCTACAAGGTCACTACTGCAAGATCATGTTATATGGCTGTCAGCGCTTAGCCTATCAGCTTTTGATTGAGTGCTGTGATGTGGAGTCACATCTTGGGTACAGAGACAATTTTTGCAGCATTCGATGTCACATTTGTCGACATCATGAACTTGTGAGGCTTAGCCGATCTGCAACGTTTTGTCGTTTACTGTATAGTACTATACATGTAGTATGGTGCAAATGCTATGAGCACCAAAGCTGCTTCTGAGGATTGATTGTTTGCGTTGATACTTCCTCGTCTTTAGGTTGTGCACTGCGCAGGCATTCTTTTGACATGAAGATTTTTGACAGGATGTTTAGTTGAGAGACTGTGAGAGATCAACCAAGCCTGAGGCTTCTTATGTACTTTTTGGGAATTGGTATACAATGTCACAAGCATGTATTGTGCAGACATATGTATGACAATGCATTGCTTGCAAGCAATTGGTAAGGTTTAGTATGTATTGTTGCGACATGCTGCAGCAAAGGGAACAACAGTGCGTGTCTTTGCAATGCCCGCACTGCTAGGCATCGTGCCTACCTGGGCTTTTGCTCTGGACAGAATAATCTGTTTGCCGACACTGTAATTTCGCCATGAGCTGGGAACAGTTGCGTTGCCTTGGTCATCAATTTTGAAGATTGCAAGTGCCTGATCAAACATTAACACTGCATGACCTCAGTGGATTGGATCTCAGATACATGTTCCCAGCTTGAAGAATGCACTGAGTTGCAGAGCCTGCTCAAATGCTTGGTATATACCGGTAGTCACATCAGATATAGTGTGAGTGAGCAAACTGTTGCCTCCAAAATGTAATACAACCTTACGTAATACACCCGTTTGTAACCTTTCTGGCACAAATTAGTTGAACTACTCATCTCGGGGCATCAAGATGACAATACACCCCAAAAACCCGTTCTAGCTTGTGAGAGGCACCGTTTGACTAGTCACGCTAGCAGAGTTAAGACTCGCAGGAGGATGCATACGTGTAGTCAGACTTCTGCGTCAGCATCACCTACATGCGTCTGCCACGTGACCTGACATAACAGCTGTGGTCTTGGACTGACTGATCTATCCGCACGGGCCACCAGCACGTGCAGATGCTGGCTTCGATGTCATGCCTGCGTCTGGATGATTTCGTCTGGCAGACACTGCAGGGTCATGACCCTGGAGTGCAGCAGTTGCCGCAAAGCTGGACAACAGGCTTGAGGCACAGGTCTGCGCAGTGGGGCATGCCTGACTTTGGTGCAATGATGCCTGTAAGTGCGGGGGGAGTTTAACTTTAAACCTTGGTGCCCTACATATATTGAAGTGTTGCATGTCAAAGAAGTCATAGTCAGGTCAGCAAGAGCGTGTTGTCAGTGCCAAGTGGCTGATAGGAATGCATGCACATCAACTTGATACCTTCTATGCAACTAGATCAGGCTTGAAATCAGTTCCTACTGGTAATGTACAAACTTGCCATATGTGAAAAACACCTGAATGCCCTTTCAACCTATCCCTATACTCTCTTCTACTGACACATATTGACAAAATATGACATCATCGAGCAATCCATTTGCACGCATGGATGACATGATGTTGTTGTCTTGCTGTCAGCCGCTCCACTTGGGCTGTAGCCAAGCTAAAACCTGCAACTGATGGTGTACATTTTCCTGAAACATGCTCTAAAGATAGACAGTCAATTTGCCAAATTACCAGCTGCGTCTATGCACAGCTGTCTGTTGCCACAGTAGATGCTTAGCAACGCTGTCTCAGTAAGCATCAAAATCTTGCTCATGATGTATGACTGCTGCTGTTGGCAAAACCTGTTGCCAGTGCTAGCAGCAAATGACAAGACCCAATGGCAAATCTGGGTGATGATATGAGCTCAAGAAAATATGGGAGCATGGAGAGGGTCTTGTGAATGACAGGTTTTCATCGCTGCTGTCCCCTCCTGTATAGAAGCAAACACGCTAAGCATCAAGCAGGTCATGTTTTGCTGGCAGTCACATAGGCATGCATGCACTGGCCAAGGAAAGTGCATGACAAAGGGATGTAAGCGAGGGACATAAACGAGCAGGTGAGGCAAGACTCTTCTTCAGGCTTCCGTTCAGAAGGTCTGCGTTAGGTATGGTACAAAAGACGCATAGTATTCATGTGCTGTCATAGAATGGCAGCACATATAATACACGACCATCTGATGATGCAAATGTGACGACCTCAGTCAGTTGTCAACTGAAGTATATCAAATAGCACAGTCCCGATCAGATTTGGGTTTGCAATGCCAGAACATCAGCGTTTTCTTACCCAGGGAAGGATGGAAACCTAGGCCCAGGGCTATTCTGGGTAAAGCCCTCGCCTGAGGGCTGTTGAGGCTCAAAGCCCTCTGCTGGTTGCCCTTGCTGTGCTTGCTGCGGTCTGGGCAGGCCTGCTGTCTGTGCATTGGAGTTGAAGCCTGCTGCTGTGCCATAAGGATTACCGTACCCACCGTAACCAAAGCCGCCACTCAGTTGCATCTGATTCATCTGAGCAGCCATGACATTGGCCGGATAGGAGGGGTAAGGCCCGGGGGAGAAGGGGCCTAGGCCGTACGCCCCCATCATGGCTGGGTTGTACCTATTAACACATGCATGCCTCTCGTGTCAGGAAAGCAGCCACTGCCTTGAGCACTGACTGAGTACGCTTTGGATTCAATACCAGAATGTGTGGAATGGGCTTGTGTGAAGAAGACTTGCGACGCTGGCCAAAAGCGACCTTTCATATTCTGTGCATGCTTGGCTGTTGAAGCTACACAAGCTGAGATGAAGCATGTTCAGCACTGTGGGTTGCTGGAATGCACTTGCATGTCTCTCATGGCGCTGTGGATGTCTAAAACATCTCCACAATGCAGAAATACGTTTTTGCTGTCCCCAGACGTTTCTGAGGTTAGATTTCCAGAGTAGGGTTGACGTCTCTGAGTGAAAACAGATGATTTGAGATCGACAACAGCTGACAGCAACCTGGCACAGGCATACAACTACTGATTGATGACTATGATGATGAAGCCCTTCGATTGCCCACCGTCCATGCTGCTGCCTGCTATAGCTGGCTGTTACTGCCTAACAACAGTGATTTTGAAGTGACACATCAGTTGTTGTATTTTGTTCAAACCTCTGTTGCTGGCTGCTATCAATGCAGAGCTGTGTTGGTTGCAACCAATGAAGCTAGCACTGAGACAATCAATGATGCTTCTGCTGGAGAAAGGCCTCTTTTGCTGGCTAACATATGCATTATCAACAGACATGAGGTGGTTGCATTTAATTGTAAGTGAGTCTGACTTGCATTGTGTGTAACAGACAACTTGCTCTCAGGGAGTATACATGTCTAGAGTGTACAGACACACTATCACTTTATGTATGCATAAGAGCAAGGGAATAATGACATGAGGCATGAAGGGGTATTGACAGAAGCCCCACCCTACAGCGCCATAGCCCCCCATGCCAAAGCCTTGGGGGGACATTTGGCCAGGGAAGGACCCCATGCCCCGCCCCCCCATGGGTCGGGGACCCCACATGCGCTGCTCTGCTAGGCTGCCCCTGCCAGCCACAGGTCCAGAACCCCGGGGGGTGGCTGACTTGACTTCAACTCTTTTGCCTGACAGCTCATGCATTGATCCTACTTGGAACACTTGCTCCACAGATGAGTCACGCTCGAAAGTGACAAACCTGCATACCCAGAGACAATGGGGATTTTGAGTCGCTGAGCTGTGACATGACTAATTTCAAAGGTCACAAATGTGCAGATTAGTAATGAGGACAGTCAGAGCTGATTTGTGGTGCAAGTGGCATGCAATTGGCTGAGTTGGCCAAACTAGCCATGGCTTGCTTTCATGTCAACAGCCTGTTTTTATATTGCATATGTGACAGAGTGCATAGCCAGCTTGAAATTTACCCAAAGCCTCTGGATCTGCCACTATGGTGATCTATCATAATCTGTGCTTCCAGAACAGGCCCAAACTTCTCAAAGTACTCTTGAAAATCAGCTGCAGCAGAAGCCAAGCATTGAATGCAGTGGATCAGCGTTCAGCAAGTGTAACAGCAATTCACAGCTTGCCTTCTTTTGTGGCAGGTGCTAATCCCCCTACAAACACCTTTTTGCTTCTGGGTTGCTGCTGTGGTGGGACAGAGCGCTTGGCATCTATCTGAAATCATGTAGACAAGGTGAGAGCTTGCATGCACATAGTTGCAAGCAATGCCAGCAGGGTCTGTTATAGCCAGGTATGATAGGAGCGTTCTGGCCGTACTTGTCTGCCCTGTAGCTCGTGTCGTTCCTCACAGACCTTGTCTGCCACGGACTCGTCAACGAACGTGACAAAGCCAAAACCTCGCGGTTTATCCGATACCCGATCCTTCATAACCACCTGCGCACAGCCAGGGTGTAGCTCGTGCCTCTGCCTCGTGCGATAACGACATCAGGCGCGTCACGATGTTAACTCACCACCTCTGTCATCTTGCCATACTGGCCAAAGTGCGCTCGTAGGTCCTCTGCGGTCAGGTCAGAACGTACTCAGTCAGCACCAAATAGGCATCAACTGCGAGTGCAAACACTGCAAAATAACTCTCCCACCTTCTGTAGTGTTCCATGACAGACCACCTAGGAACAGTTTGACCCCTCTGCACAAACGGTGCGCAAAGTTGGGGCAAAATTTCAGCGTCAACTCAGGTAACAGGACTTTGAGACACATGCAGTGCTTGAGACCTACGTAGACTGGCTTGGCCCAGCGCTGCTTGATGCTTCCGCCTGCCTCAACTCATCTGCCATCGACTACCAACAGATCACTGTGTCAAGACGACGGCATATGCGACGGTCAGATGGAGTAGATCTTGCTCGCTCGACGAGAACAGATGCCCTTGACACCTTGACCGGTTGAACGGTGCCCCTGGGCATCGCGTGAACAGATGAAACCGTAAGGGCTCCCAGATACACCGTAATTGCGAACCAAAACAAAGGGGTTACAAAGCTCGTTCGTCTAGCTGACCGTGTAAAACACTAACAGTCAGTAGCAGACGTCACGGTTGTTGCATTGTAATCTCTCTCTCTCTCTTGCCTCATCAGCTTTTCGGTCAGCGACTCTACTCTCCATGACTGTAAACATAGCCTCCAAGATGCATTGCAATGCATTGCGCAGCCTGACACAACCTTGCTTGATTGCAGATTGTATCTGATACCAAGCTCTGCAAATCAGTGTATCCTTGGGAAAGTGTATCTGAGACCCAATCTATGAAAGACTCTCTCAGCAAGTTACTTACTGACGCAGATGTACATTGTCAACAGGACTCGAACACAACGGCTGAATCAATGTGGTGCACACGACATCTTGGTTATTGATCCTGTCTACACCTAGGCCTTGAGTATTACTCTCTGTCTGGCTGAACATGCACAAGGTGATCGTTCACCATTGTCTGTACACAAGATTTCATTTCCTCTCTTTGCAGAGCTGTCAGTTGTGATACCACTTGCCTGATGCATGGCTCATTCTGAGCAAATGCTGTGAGAACATCAGCTGCAGGTACTTCCTGTTTGCTTGCTTGATATTCAGCCTGTCTGACGATATCGGTGTCATCAAGGCACAGCACACGTGAAGCCAGCAGAAGGTCGAAGCGGCAGCACCTTGAAAAGATACCATGCAGGCGAGCCAACACAGCCTCACAGTTGAGCTGCTGCAGCCTATGCAATGTGCAAAGAAACAGCAGCTGCTCAATGAACGATAAAAGGTACGGGACACTGCCATCATTGAAGGCGCTGAACTCCAGAACCTTGTTCCTTAGATCTTTCTTCTTATCGAAAAAATTCAAGTAGCCCTGATAACCACGTGAAAGTGCCTCGTGAATCTTCTTGTTCAGACTGTCCATGCGCTTCCAGTGCTCAGGCTCAGTGCGACGCCCAGCACCAGTTGGATAGCGCATTTGATACTTCCATACAACATTCTTACAGGGCGTCCAATGGTACAAGAATGCGGCAACATCATTGATGTGGCTAATCTGAGAGCGCAGCGCCTCAACGAGTTCGTGTTTCATGTATGGATTGACTTGTTGTTGCACTGAGACTCTGCGACGCTCATGTCGGCGTCTACAAGACTGCTGGGACTCTTTGCTGGAAGTTACCACTCTTTCAGAGAGGTGGAGCCAATGATGAGCACAATGATGGACAGCCCTCATGGTCTTGATGCGCTGGGCAATTGCTAGCATGCCTGCACCAGTGGCTGCATGAAGGTGGACAAGCGCAGGAGGTCCCAGTAAGCACAGCACCTTGTCGAGGGCTACCAATGGGAGGTCCTCCAGAGTGTTTGGAGCCATGGTAGTTTGTAGACCCGTGACCATTCGTTTGCTAAACTTGACATATAGGGACAGGCTCACACTGCAAAGCACAAAACTGCACACAACAGCCTGCTCTAGCCACGTCCATTTGCATCCATGAATGCCAAGAGGCATAAAGGCTTGCAGAACCACATACATGTAAAGTAATTGAACGTGGGGTGTCTAGTCTATCTGGCCACCAAATATGATTGTTGGTCTCAGGATAACTGCAAGCTATCTTTGCCTCTTGATGCCAGAGCTAGTTGACGGAGCAAGGGCCTAGCAGTCCAGACAGGGTCCGAATTGTGCTTAAGCCGGGCAATCAGCTCACCTCGGTTGCGACGAAAGCCTGCAGTCAATCAACTTAGACGGGCTGCAGCTGGCTAGCTGGAAACACAGTGCACTGACAGCTGTAACCCTCGAGGTGGAAGCTCGATTTTGCTGTACGCAATCACTTGAAGTATCTACAAAGTTCTGATGAGCAGCACAGTCTGCAACCAGGACTTTGCCAAAGCTAAAGCGAAAGGTCTGCACGATACAGCAAAGCAGTCAGGATAAGAGCAGCCAAGCAGTCCGCCATCTGTCTGTAGCTACAAAATGTGCTAAAGCCACACGATGTGCATACAGGCAGGCAGCATGACTCATGCTGCATGACTCATGCATACCGCTGCACCCTGTTTCGGCATTGTAGTCTGACACTTATAGCACAGGGCCTGCAGTTTTACTCGAGACCTGCGCTTATCATGTCTCGCAATCTTGCTGCAAATGGTCGGAAAGACACTCACGTCTACACACCACAGGATATAGCTGCCATGTCGTTGGATCAGCTGCGCGAGCTGTCCGACTTGCAGCTTTCTGAGCGGGAGCTTGCGGACGTCATACAAGCTATCCATACTGGTGGAGCCGGGAATGCAGAGCTTGAAGCGGGACCACTGCTCCAGCCAGATTTACCTGAGCATCAGTGTTTGCTATGCCAGGCAGCACAGCAAGCTCCGCCTGCACAATGTCTTGTTTGCCAGGGTGGCAGCAGCGTCGACGACGTTAAATCACAACTTCAGCAGTTGCAAAGCTGGCTTGACTGGTACAGAATGTATCAGCTATGGGCGAGTCACAGATCAGGAGGTCTCGAAGGTTGCCAAGCAGTCAGTGCTGAAGCTAACAGTGCCTAGCCTACATTACATGGACGGCCTGTGTAGTGTTGCACATCATGCATTTGTTTGACACGAGGGCTACAGTGTCCATGGTATTGCACGCTCTTATCCAGACAAAACAAAGGAGCTGCAAACTGAAATGGCAGCTGCTTGCGGTATACTGTCAAGTGAAGCCTTCACGTCCTTGAAGGTCAAACGCTATTCTGCTTCCTTCAAGCCACACCAATTACAGCATTTCAAGCCCCACCAATTGCAGCATGAAACAGCGTCATGTCAAGACACTAAAAACAATATGCACCAATGTGTTATGATGCCAAAATACATTATCTGTGGTGAGCATCCACAACTCGAATGGCACCACCCACAGGCTAGGTGCAAACGTGCATGAAACGCCATACTATACTGATAATCCACACCGTACTGAAAAGCATGCGTCCCTGTTGTGCCAAGTGTGCTAGCTAAAGAATGATTCATAGAAAAATTTCATCAGCTTGTCAGATGCTGACCAGAGCTGCCTGGCAGGCATGTTGGCAGATGAGTATATTGAAGCGTGTGATCCATCCACTACTTGATGCCCTCTAGCTGTGCATCCATATCTGAATACATGTTCTTCAGCTGCTCCAGTGTTGCATCGTCAGCTTTCCACATGCCTCTACCTGAGGCCTCAAGCATTCTTTTCAGCAGGTTGGTGAATGCTTCAGGATTGTTCCTGCAGCAATGATGTATCGTCAGCCACAATTTTGCCAGTCAGCAAGTAAAAGCAAGCTGTGACATTCTACTCAGGATCCTGCAACCATGAAGCCATGGCACTGCAACATGCAAGGCAATGGCACAGGGCAGCATCTGTGAACAAACTCATGCGCGTTAAGTGGGTTTCTAGGCAATGCAGCATGCAACCTGTTCACATTTGCACAGATCTTGATCATGCACTGACTCATCCAAATCCTTCAACATACGCCACAGCTACACATGTGTACAGTCGAAAAAAGTGAGCTATCAACCAAACAGACAGACCCATCACTACAGGGTGCAGCACCCTTGACTGCAGTGAGTGCACCCCCCGTGCAGTGACTGCACCCCACAAAGACCAGGATTAGCTTCAAAAGCTGGTGTGCTTACTTGCGAAGCTTGTCTGCCATGTCTTGGTCCAGCGCGTATGTGTCGGCAGCTTGATCAAAGACCCACTTCTCAGCAAAGCCCGTGGTAGCCCCCCAGCCAATCATGGCGGTCATGCGTTGGGAGATTTCAAAAGCCCCTCCTGACCCCTGATCTGCCATGGCCTGCATCACAAGCCTTGCATTGTTGCCTCGTGTAGAAATTCATCCCTGAATCATCGCATCGACAAGCTTTCAAGGATACACCAATTTGCCATGGCCTGCATCACAAGCGTTGCATTGTAGATTTATACCAGAGGTTGTTCCTGAATCTTTGGGATGAGAAGCATGTTTCAGGGATACATTGATCTGCAGAGCTTGGTGGAATGCCAGGATGACAATGTGTACTCACACCTTGAAGGAAAGATGACAGACATACTGGAGCCCTGGAAAGAATGCAAAACCACTGCTTCTTGATTGTCCTGTTGTACTGTCAAGGCCAGGAGCAGCAACCATCCCTATATACAGGACTTGACCACCTTTCACAAGGGCAGAACAGAGCATGTCCTCCGCTAGGCAGGGGCCCCTTGTGGGTCACCCACCCATATGCTGAGCCCTGATCAAGCCCAACAGTAGTACGCCATACTTCTTGCAAGACACTGCTGGCCTATGCCCTTTCCTTTCAACATTGAGCAGCTAGCCGCTATCCTTCACTCTGTTGTCTGACAGCTGCTTAGCAACTTTAGGTCAAGCGATCAAAGTATGGGTGGAAAGGGTTTGTCTACCTTGGCCCATTTAGGGTTGAGCAGCTTGCTCCTGTACTCAAGCCTCAGCACATCTGACAGCTCCTGAGGCTTTGCATCCTTGCCGAAGGTTTCGACTATGGAGCAGCCAACTGGCTTGCCATCCTTGCGCGCATTCTCTGCAGCTTTCTTCAGTGCCCCTGCACACATCACTAGCTGCGATGGTGAAAGGCTGCTCACCACAGAGATGAAGATGAAGAGAACGCAGAAGAAAGAAGAGGAGGAAGAAAACAGCGATGAAAGGAGGTTGCTCTACAACTGGAGGCCGAGGTGTTACGCAGCCTTGGTTTGAATTTTGCGGGGCTCAATGACGGACAACGCAAGAGAAGAAGGGGAAGGTATGAGGAAGAAGACCAACAGATGGCCGTATATGGACCTTTGAGCTCATTATGCCTGATCCATTTGACCCATTTGACCAGCACCTGTTGACAGCTGCTCTGGGTCTTCTTCTTTTCTTCCTCTAGACTTGCAGAACGGAAAAGAAGAAGACCAGAGCAGCTGTCAACAAGTGCTGGTCAAATGGGTCAAATGCATCAGGCCCCAAGAACTTTTAAATCTAATGAATAAATAAATGAAGGGTATGCATGAGTGTGACACCACAAGATGCAAGCGCTGTTTGATCTTACAAGGAGCTGCACATGTTCACTCGTTCAGTCAGTCATTTGCTTGTTCATAAATGTGTGACAGGGGTACTACACCTGTATTAGCATAGTACTCCTGAATGTCTGTCAGGCCATACTCCACGCTGTCAATCTCCTGAACCACGCAGTCTGTGGTGCCAAGCAAAGCTTCTAGGACCTCAGGCCGAGCTGTGCCCCTTTCCGAGCCCCTGCACTACATTCACTTGAGCCACTGCATCAATGCACTGCATATTTTCTGCCATAGGCCCGGATCGACATCGCAATTCTTGTTTGGCTGCCAATTTTTGGTGAATTTGCTGTCTGAGCCGTAGCTTTGACGAGAAGTATCTGTTTGCAGTGTTTGTTCTTCTTGTTGAATGCAGTGACAAAATTGCTGATGGACCTGCAACATATGGCAAGCTGTCTTTGTTTTGTTCTGTGTCTGCAGTGAGAGCTATGCAGGTGGAGCTTTCCTGAAGGACGCTAAATTGAGACCGTGCACTCTGCAGGTTTTGCAGGCCAACAGCATGACAGCATGGCATCATTCATTCGTTCATGCATTCACTTGCTCGCTCGCTCGCTCACTCGCTCACCCACTCAGTCACTCACTCACTACTCACCCACCCGCTCACCCACCCACTCCCTCACTCACGCCTCCATGCAATGAACATGCATCTAACCCTAGCATCAGGTACGTATGTCACCCTAGCATCAGGTACATACAGTCACAACAGCCACGAAGAAGAAGGTCCACACCTGCCATAGGAGAAGGCATTTCTGGAGGCCCATGTGTCTCCCAGCTCGCTGCCATTCTCCCATTGGCTGCTGCCCACTCGCTCATTCACCATGCTGCCGTAGTCACCAGCTGGATTACTAAACAGCCTCGCTGAGCTGTTGGCCAGCCCTTGATCAGTCATCGCACTGCTGTGCTTTCTGCACAGCACCAAACCGCACAAAGTTCAGAAGTTGGCAAGTCAAACACACTTTTTGAGCTGCTGAGCACAGCCTTGCAAAATTGTCGGGCAGATCTTGCTCGAAGCCTTTCAGGTTGTTGATCCTGCTATGATGCTGCTAGTGAGTTGTCAGGTTTTGCACTGCAGACAGTATTGTTCATGCATACATTCATTGGACATGTGTCTTCCCGTATGGTCAAGTGTGTACATACAAAACTGAGTAACTTCCTGTATTGAGGTTCTGTTGTGTAGCATAACAGACAGCAATAGCATGTTCTGAGCATTTCATGTGCTGCTTTGCAGGGGCCAGAGTAGAAACGAAACACTGCCAAGCACAGCTGGCTTTACAGAATCAGATGCAGTTACAGTCACAGTCACAGTCACAGTTCCAATTGCATTTACATCTGGGTGTGCAACTGTCAGCATAGCAAGCTGAGTGCGAATCTTCACCCACATGTATCCACAGCAGCACCCCAGGGGGCAGTGTTCCACCCTCTTGTCCCCCACATGAAACACTTGTCCCCCATACGCCACTTATGCAGTGGCGTAGTTCTTTTTTCTTTGTTTTCTGTCAAGAGCAGCAGGCACACCTGATGAAGTTCATTTCTGGGGACTCAGGCGCTTGTGCTGCACGTTTGAAGAGGTCATCAAGAAGCTCCACCACGTTCTGGAAGGAATCTCTGAAGATGCCGCTCATGTTGCATAGCACATCCACTCTGGGTCTGCCATCCAGCTCCTGCAGATTGTCACCAGTCCATTTAGCTGAGTGAGTGAGATCACACTTTTGTTGGTACTGCTTTCACTAATGATATTCGTATTGTGACTGTTCTTGTTGTGACTGCTGCTGCTGCTGCTGCTGACGCGTTATCAACTGCTTGCAAATGCTGAAGTACAATGCATTGATGCAGTCTGAATGAAGAAAAGATGACAAGCAGACTGCAAGCAGCATCAAGCATGCAAGCATCTGGTTGTCCATCTAGGTTTGAGATCACAAACAGGCATCAGAGATCAAAGCCCTTCAGATACCACCCCAAGCAAGGTGTGAGTGATGAGGCATTAGACACTTGCTCCCTTAGTGATCACTTGAGCGAGGGAAGTTATGCGACTTTGGTACTCAGGATTGCATCTCCTGACCCGCAGGGAAAGATAAGTGAGTGAGTGAGTGAGAGAGCGAGCGAGCGAGCAAGAGGACGAGTGAAAGAACATAACTTTTTTTCACATGACCTACATCAAGCACCATGCAAGCCAAAGCGGGTTGCACAACCTGTGAGGATATACACAAGTAGACAATGCTGCGCACAATGCAGTAGACACCCTCCTAGACACCAGACAACTGGAGAAGCCCACTGTTGCTGCAGGTGGCTAGCTCAGTTGTCTGGTGTCTAGAAGGCTGTCTACTGCATCGTGCGCAACATTATCTGCATGTGCAGGGTGGAAGCAGACTCTCTGAGATTAGTCACGGCTGGTGTTGCTACTATGTTTCTCACCTCTAAAGGAATGAGTTCATAGCGTGCGACTCGCCCTGTGGCCTCGCGCAAAGGCCGAGCTCCAACCATATACAACACAATGGCTACAGATTCACCCTTTGTCTTGATTGCATCAAGCCCCCATAGATTCACCTGCGGACAAGAAAAGCGGCTTTCCTCTGTTTTCTGTCCATTCAGCATTTGGGCCGAGGATCATGCATGTACAGCCATACATTATTGCCTGTACGAGGGTCTTTTTGAACAGTCAGCGTATCAAGAGCATGTTGTAACTTGAGATGTTAATGCCCTTTTGCCATCATCTCAAAAGCAGGCAACTGCTTTCCAGGAGCCCTCACATGGTTGACAGTTACACAGTCACAGGACAAACAGGATGACCATGACAGCGGCATGCTCTGAGCATGTATGTTTGCTTTAATGTTTGCTTGAGTACATTAGCTGATCTGGACACAACGTGCGTGTGTGTCTGAAGCTCACCGCAACGGTCTGAGGGTACGTGCCCTGGTTGGCATCCCTGTGAGCCTTTAGTATCCCCTTGGCTGCTGCAGCTCCACGCTCTAGTGCAGCTTGACTGGGCATACGATACGGATCCAGTGCATGTATGTTACGCCCTGTAACAACCAGCAAAGTATACTTTTGTGTGCTGTGCTGCTATATGTGATGGAATCAGCGCATGTATGGTACGCATTCATATAACAGTAATTGTACATGGTGTATTCTGCTGGACAGTACGGACCCAGTTCAGCGTTGTTACGCCCTGCAATACACAGCATGGTTTACCAGTACTTACTGTAGTGTGGTGTATATTTCAGACATCAGTGCACGCATGGTACGTTTCCGAGCGCACTCTTGTGTGCTCACAACAGCATTTGCATACGGTGTGAGTTGGCGCATCAAACGGATCCAGCCGACGTTAAGCATATTCCATAGTATGCAGCATAGTTCACTCATTCTGCAAGCTGGTTTATGACACAGAATCAGGGCAGGTAGGTTACTATGTCGTGCTTACAACAGTGCTTACGTAGAGTTTGGACGCACAAGTTGCTGATATTCGAAGAAGAAGAACCAGAAGAAGAAGAAATTGAAGTTGAAGTGAAACTGAAATTGAATTGAAATTGAATTGCAATTGAATTGAAATGAAATTGATTCAGAGGAGAAGAATCAGTTGACACACCTGTGGGCAAGACCCCAGCACCATCTCTCAGCAGACAGAGGACAGAACATGATCAGAACTTGCTGTAGAATCTCAATCAACACATCTACAGTGAAACAGGTTCCGTCGTGGGTTTGGAAAAGCTCATGTGGGGTTTAAGTTTCTGTTCCTTGTCTCTTGCATGAGGAGAAGAAACCGTTGACCCAGGTGGTCATTATCGTTATCATCATCATCATCATTGTTATTATTACCATTATTATTATCATTATTATTATTATCATTATTATTATTATTATTATTATGGTTATTATTATTATTATTATTATTATTATTATTATTATTATTATTATTATTATTATTATTATTGTTATTATTATTATTATTGTTGTTGTTATTATTATTATTAATACCCACCTGTGGGCAACACCCCCACACCATCCCTGAGCAGATCACCGCCAGCTTGTGGCTCAATGTACTCCCCATTCAGAGCGCGCAGTATGGACCTCATCTCCTCCGTGTTCTCATGCAACAGCCCCTTGATGTGCACTGCCTCACCCAGCTTCTCTTCCTCTTCTTCTGCAGGCCGGCTGCTGCTGGATGTCGAGGCGCTGTTCTGCAGAACGTCAGGAAAGAAAAGATAATACTAATATCAACAATAATAACAACATCAGTAACAATGACAACAACAACAACAATAGTAATGAATAATGACAATAACAATAACAGTAACAATAACAACAAAATCATTGATTTCCAGCTCCAACAAAGAGGATAATGCATCAAGAAATCACGGGACACCCCCACAATACTGCCTATAGCTATTACCGTACATCAGTAACTACTACGTACATATAGCTGTATGTGCATGTGTGTACATATCACAGTGTAGTCAGCTGCGTGTATTCCAGACCTTGCAGTTGTTGCTCAGACAGACAGACAGACAGACATACAGACAGACAGACAGACAGACAGACAGACAGACAGACAGACACAGACAGACAGCTGTTCTGAATTTTCAGGCATGGCTGTCAATGCCTGTCAAGACCACTGATGCAAGAGAGTTATTTGAACTGGTGGTAAGCATGCAATCAAGAAGCTGCTTCACCTGTGAGTAGATTCTTTGCAGCTTGGCTCTGATGGCCTCCAAGCTGTCCCCATTGCTGTGAGAAACCACATCAACAGCCTCTGGGGACAGGCCCTCGCCAAAATAGGCTTCCAGGTACTGTCCCAGCTTGTCTGGGGATGGGGGCTGTCCCAAGACATGCAGGCCTTCTGAAAAAAGCCTTGTCTCCACAACCTGGATCACAGAGCTTTGAACATTCAAACTTCCCTCTCAAGTGGTACTTTACAGTCTGGGTTCTGGATAATGGCGGGAATAAAATCACCAAAATGAAACAAGCTGTGATGTGCCTGCCAGAAAATGCTTGCAAATGATGTCACAGTGGTTCCCTGTGATAAGAGATGAGTTCTGAGAGTGACAAACCTGCAAGTATTGATAAATCCGGCCCACATACTCAGAGAAGTCTTCCTCACTCACAGACTCAGCTGAGTCAGGAGCCAGCAGCTCTGAGTCAGATGATGATGAGTCAGCAGAGGCAGGTCTGAAGGGGCAGTCCTGGTCGAGCCCTGTCTGAGTCAGATTCTGGATGATGGGAGCCCGTAGAGATTGGTTTGCTTCAGGCTTTTCTCGGTACTCCTCCACTAAGCCTTTGAGGGTGGCTAATTGCTTGTAGAGGCCAGCCCTGCAGCATTGACAGATCAAGGGCTTATGACTAATTTACATTATACAGTACTACAATATGTTTATTGAAGATTATGGAGTCGTCCGGGATTTCCGCTCATGCAATGCCGCTCATGCAATGCATGCACCTTGCTGAATGTACACAATACATGCCTTTCACACAGTGTATTGCACTGATCTTGCTCAGTGAACACAAGACATGACAACATATATAGCGCAGTTTGCTGACTTGACACAACACATGCCATGTATAACAAACATGTGGTACGTAGCTACCTGGCGTACGGCGGCACATTATGGGAAATGATGGTGCCGTAACCTCGCCTCTTTGCAAGTATGGACTCTGAGGGGTTGTTGGCAGCGTACACGTACACATTGGGCATGTTTCCCAGCAGCACATCTGACCATGACAGCCCAGAGTTGCCTATGCGCACACACCCACCACCATGAGTTGTGCAGTTGTTGCAGAAAAGGTCTGGGAGTATGGGTTCAGAAAAGGTCACAGTCACAGCATGAGTTGTGCAGCTGTTTGAGAACACTGATTGACAATACACATATATGATGGGTTTGCAAATCCTGATCTACATATGGTAACACCCACATCATGCACACGCACACGCACACACACGCACACGCACACATGTGAAATGTGACATGTTGCTGACCTAGAGGTGCGCCAGGAAGCCATTCAACAGTGCCATGCATGCCAAAATGCACAACAGCATCGGCCTGGTAGTCCTGCTGCAACCACTTGTAGAAGGCTGCGTACTGGGGGTGGGGGGTCAGGTCCCTGTAGGCATCAGACAGCCCATCAGACAGACCAGCAGAATACGGTTCACATGCACATGATACCTTTGGGATGCTTGAGTTCCGTCTCCAGTTACTCCATACAAAACAGTGCTGCTTTTGTCTACTGTGTCCTTTGCTTTTCTGAGAGGGTGTGCATTGTGCATGTGCTGGGTTGGTGGGTGGGTGGACGTGAGTGTGTGCATGCATGCGGTGCTGTCAGAGTGTGTGTGTTCTTTTGTTCCTGCAGCAGCAGCCATCAACCCCACACTACAGATGCAGTCCTGCGGTGATTGCTTTTGCAGAGGAAAGTTTAGAACAACAATATATCAAGGTCTGGTCTTCAGGCCACAAAACTACAAACGCAGTATAGTATACCTGTCAAATAGTAACCGCATGGGGTCTCCCTCCACCCCCAAAGCTGGCTGCACCCCAATCCACACATTGCCCAGCTGAATGCCAGAGACCACAGCATTGCCTGCACGCACATGCTTTACGCACTCGCTCACTCACTCACTGTTCCCATTGCTCACTCATGATGCACTCATGACGCACTCATATTGCTGACTCAAACCTGCTCTGAGGTCCTTCCAGCCAGTCATGAGCATGCCACTATACAGATCTGTGCAGAAACTGCTGACAAAGGCGAGCGCAGGTGATGAGGCAGATAACGATGATGCTTTGTCACTATGCAGAACTGCGCAGAAACCCCTGACAAGGGCTGAGACCCTGTGCAAAACCCCCTGACAAGGGCTGAGACCCTGTGCAAAACCCCCTGACAAGGGCTGAGAGTGCAGAAACCTCTGACAAGGACTGAGACCCTGGCAGGTGTGATGCCCATGCCGGCACACTCCAGATGTTGCACACGTGCATATCATAGCAGACGTTCTTTCTTGTCGACTCTTTGTTTGGAGAGACATTGCTGTTCAGCCTTACAGGCACCATGTCCCTCATGTGAGCCATCATTGACTTTATGTATGAATAATAAAAATAAAAAATAAAAAATATCAATGACAATGACAGTAATCATATTGATAATAATGATAATATAATTAACAATATTAATAACCATCATAGCCATGAATAAATCATCACAGATGCAGTAGATGTGGGTGGTCAGCAGCGACTTGCCTGTAGAAGAGGTGGCAATGCCTCTATAGGCCGCCAGGTCTCCCCATTGCCGCTCCATGGAGCTGACCAGCACATCAGCTTCAGGCAGGAAGGGGATGGGACCCCACTCGGTTGGGCCCCAGTCAGGGGGGTATGTCAGCATCTGCTTCAACTGGAGGTGATCAATCTCTGCTGCTACAGCAGTAGCACCAAAGGCCTCAGCATCCCCAGCGCCCCTGGAGATCAGGCAAGAGGTGAGTTTGGGTTTGTCTGAAAGGCGTGAGTGAACTCAAACAAGCTTGTGCTGCATTAGACAGGTTTCTGTCAGAAATTAGCCCCCCCCTTCAACCCCCCTTCCTGTAGACACAACTCCCCCCCCCCCCTCTCCCAACCTGCTCCCCTTCATCTGACCTTGTATTTTGCATGCAGTACAGAGAGAGGGACATAAAGGCAGGCAGGTAGGCAGACACACAGATCAAGGGACAGATGGTTCAACAGACCGGCAAGCAGACTACCAGAAGAGGAAGACAGGCAGGCAGGCACAGACTCACAGACTGATGGACTGGGTGGCAGGCAGGCACAGCCTTACAGTCTCACAGACTGGGGAGGCATGCAGGCAGACTCACAGACTCACAGACCGAGAGACAGGCATGGCAGATAGGCAGACAGACGTGGCAGAACCAGGCTGGCAGACAGACCAACATACAGACAGACAGGTAAGAGACAAATGGACGGGCAGACGGTCACACAGGCAGACATGCACGGAAACAAGCAAATTGGCACATGCACCACCTTTTCTCAATGCCAGCTTTGCCTTCATACATGGCCCGCTGCTCTTCTTGCATCTTCAATGCACTGATGACTGCCTCGCCATCCAATTTGCCAGAGTCCCAGTCAGGTCCCAAATCATACCCTTGCTGCTGCAAACCCTCCAGCAATTTAGCTAGGGAAGCAGGCACATTTAGCAGGGCTGCAGTCCCTGTTGCACCGACCCCTGGTGGGAAGCCATACAGCAGTATGGCAATCTTACGATCCTGTAAGTGACAATTTCGGTGTAGGTAAACTGCTGATGACTGTGCATTGCAAAAACATTTTTATTGATACTCATGTGCAAACACTATAAGCCGCCATACAGCAATATGGCAATGTTGCAATCCTAAATCATCTCCACAATCTACAAACACATTTTTACTATCCGCAGACGTTTCTGAGTTTACATTTCCAGAATAGGGATGACGTTTCTGATACATAAAAGACGTTTTGGGATGAAAAGAGCTGTAAATGACAACTATGATGTAAGGAAGTTGCTGATAACTGTATGTTGGCATGGCTATACTCATGTTGATACTGGTGTCTAATACTAAAGCCCTGATGGGAAGCCATACAGCAATATCGAATCATTGCACTGATCCTGTGACTAGCACCTATAGAATTAGGAACTTGCTAGGGCATGGCAGGGCTAGGCAGGGCAGGGCAGGTCAGAGCAGAGCAGGGCATGGCATGGCAGCAAACACTGAGGCAGGGCAGTACAGAATAGGGTAGGGCAGGGCAGGGCAGCGCAGCAAACACACAAGCAGGGCAGGGCAGGGCAGGGCACGGCAGGGCAGGGCAGGGCAGAGAAGCGCAGCAAACACAGAGGCAGGGCAGGGCAGAACGGGGCAAGGCAGAGTATGGCAGCGCAGCAAACACAGACAGGGCAGGTCAGGGCAGGGCAGGGCAGGGCAGGGCAGGGCAGGGCAGGGCAGGGCAGCAAACCACAAACAGAACATGCCAAACCTGAGGTTGAGAGCGGCGCAAGTAGACCCACTTCTTGATGCGCTGTGACAGACGTATCACCCTCTCAGACACCAGAAAGATGTTGTCACCCACCAACCCCCCCAGGGGGACCGTGTCGATAGCCCCGTCCAGCTCAGGCAAGGAATATAGCACCACACTCTGCAGGCCTGCTATGCCATCACGGCTCCAGCTGGCCATGTCCTGCAGCATCAAACCTCGAACCCTGAACCCTAAGCCTGAGCCCATACCTCAAAGCCTGAACCATAAGCCTGCACCGATATACAGAGTGGGTCAGCTATGCCATCAAGGCTCCAGCTGGCCATGTCCTGCAGCACCGAACCTCAAACCCTGAACCCTAACCCTGAACCCATACCCCAAAGGCTGAATCGTGAGCCTGAATGCATATACAGAGCAGACCAGCTATACCATTATGACTCCAATGTATCAAGAAGCATGCTGTAACAGGGCTGCATGCTGTGGCCCTTGAGGCTGGCCCTTGAGGCTGCTCAGGGCTGTGTATACATGACCCTAGGGCAAGTACATTGTTTACAAATGATGTGAATCTATAAGCAGCACTGTGAGATCTTATCTAAAGGCACTGACATAAGGCAGATTAGACAAGAATTAGGCAGTGGTCTTACAGGTATGCTTATAGGCGTATCTACCACTATGACAGTATGCTGAAGAAGTGTCATGATGCCGTGAAAATGACAACACTGATGTACAGACTGCATGAATGCAGTCTACCCAACATGTTCCTGCCTGCAACCCCTCTTCTTTTGCTGCCTGCTGGACCTGCATCTGATTGTGCTGTGAGTCTGTAACCAGGGCTAGGCAGGGACACCAACCTGAATCAGCAGAGGTGCAGCAATGATGTAGGGAATGTTCTTGGCAGTCAGAATCCCCTTGGCAACGTCTGCCTGGCGCCCCCCCTCCATGGTCCCGGCCGGCCCCCCCACCAGAGGGAACCCAATGGTGCTGACCACCGCGTCGACTGGGACTGCATCTGCCTTCAGGGTCGGGTTGCTGCCCTTTGACTTGCCCTTTGCTGCCTGCTCACTGGTGCTGGTCAGCAGGTCACGCACCTGCGTGCAGACAGACAGCGCTGAGTTCAGGGAAACCTAATGGGGGCTGACCAATGCAATGACTGGGACTGTGAACTTCCTGTGCTGCCTGCCATAGCGTTTTGAGGGGAACCACTTTGGCAACTTGCGACAGGCATATTTGCGTCTATATAAGCAGTCCAGACCAGCGTGACTGGCTTCCTTAATCAGTTTTGGGTGTAGTTTGACTTTGTTAGGGTCAGTCCTATTTAGTCACTTCATATGGCATAGGAAGACTAGCAGCTGACAGACTCTTGTAAAAAGTTACCATTGTGAGAGGCATCATCAATAGACAAAAAAGAAATTGCAGGAAGAGGAGCGAGGAGTCTCACCACTGTGTGTGCTTCAATGCCATTGATGAAGATGGGAATAGGCCGCACCCCTTGCTCTTCCATGTTGATAATCAACTGCCCAATGTACATCTGTTCTGTGATGACATGCTTACGGTACAGTAGCACAGCCACTGTGGGGTGGGTGGGGTCACACCCCAGGGGGCCATGCTGCTTGTACCATTTCATGTACTCTGCTGGGCTGCTGAAGTAGCCATCATGCTCTGGGTGCAAGCATCCTGCATTGACATCATTATTATATATGTATCGTGTATATGTTATATTGTGTCTATATGATATGCGAAACTTGTTGTCCACAAGTTGAAAATCAGGCATTCTTTATCACAAGGATTATCACAAGGATTAAAGGGCGATCATCAAATCTGGCCCTGTACAGCGAATGCAGGTCATGTCTCCAAAGCCTGATTTGGCTCTAAGGCTAATTTCAAGCTATGCAGCTGTCAACACTTGATGCATATCGCTGAAGTATTGAAACAGCCATGCTTCAGATGTTGCATCAATGTGTGGACCACCAAGCAAATTTACAACCACAAAACATGCACCAAAACAACATTAATGACGGGCATACTGGTTGCACAAGCTACACTTGTGAGCACAGAACGATTGCATGATCACAAAGCATGCGCAACATGATTTCAAATTGAAGATACTGTACAGGTGCACTGAAGGCACAAACTATGCTCTGTTTCATATGAATTCTTCCGGCCGCTGCCGAACTGCTGACGCTCACATCTTATGCACAGAAGCTGAAAAGCCGTTTTGTTGGTTGTGCACACTGTACTTGTGGTGTGCGTGGGTGACCCTATACAAAGTTACACGGATTGTACCTGTGGCAGGTGTTTGTGAATCTCATGCATTGCATGAAAGCCATGACTTTACATGAAATATACCTGTGGCAGGTGTTTGTGAATCTCATGCATTACATGAAGGACATGGGTCTCAATGGATGATACCTGTGGCAGGTGTTTCTAGCAGCTTGGCAGGAGATGCACCAGTGGGCTTGAAGTACTGGTCCACCAGGTGGGCAAACATGGCTACCACATTGGAGCGCCCCCCTTGGTTCCAGTAGCTGTAGGTTGTCAACCAATTGCGCAGGTCTTTGGCCTTTTGCCCTGTGAACAACCGCAGTGCACTACTGAGACTAGTTCCAGTAGTAAATCTGTTGTCAACCAATTGTGCAGATTCTTGTCCCTGGGAACAAACCAAAAAACATGAGTGGGTGCAATAAGACTGCCTCCAGTCGCTGGAGATTGTCAACCAATTGCGCAAGTCCTTCGCCTTTTGCCCTGTGAACAACCAAAAAACATGAGTGGGTGCAGTAAGACTGGCTCCAGTAGCTGTAGATTGTCAACCAATTGCAAAGGTCCTGGACCTGTTGCCCTATGAGCAAGCCGCATTGACATGAGCTGCTCTGCTTAGACTGGTTCCAGTAGAGATCCATTGCAACCAATTGCACAGATCTTTGGCATGTTGTCCTGTGAACAAGCTGCATGACATAAGTTGCTCTACTTAGACTGGTTCTAGTAACTGTAGGTTGTCAACTAATTGCGCAGGTCCTTGGCCTTCTGCCCTGTGAACATACTGAACAGCATCACTTGGTCCAGCAAAACTCATTCCAGTAGCTGAGGATTGTGCTTTGTTGTTTGCCCTGTGAACAAACCAAAACATGTGTCATGATCCAGTCTTGGCCATGTTGTATTCTGCTCTCATTGCACACAGCCGGTTGTGTTGTTTCAGACTAACCTGTTTGCGTCATGTCCCAAAATTATGGCTAGGCTGCACCTGCCAAGCCTAGACTTTGCATGAGGAAGTGGGGATAGGACACAAAGCAACTTGTTGGTGCATGAATTTGGCCAAAGTGAGCTATCAGCGTGTTGCTGGGCATGGTACGCCCAACCTGCATTGCTCAAGCCGTTTTTTGCGCAGCGTTCTGCATGCAGCAAAAATAAAATGCATGATGCACTTGCTTCGTCATGGCATACACCACAGATCAGAAACCCAGGCAAAGACAACGGGAAAAAACCCAAAAAAACAAGGAAAAGCCTAGAAAAATAAAGGAAAACCTAAAGTTTTGGCTTGCCTGGGAGAAATTTGAGCAGCTTGGGGCCCAGCTTGAGGAAGGACAGGTAGCCCACCATGCGGTCCTCCTCCCTTTGACTGCCAAACAGGCCCAGCAGCTTCTTGACAGCTGGAGGTGGCCCCTTGGACTTCCCGCCAGATGATCCCATCTGCAGCAGGGGAGCAGCTCTGGGGCAACCCAGGGGAAACTTGTGGGCAACCCAGAGGAAACTTGTGGGCAACCCAAGGGAAACTTGTGGGCACCCCAGGGGGAACTTGTGGGCAATCCAGGGGACACTAGTGGGCAACCCATGGGAAACTTGTGGGCACCTCGGGGGACACTTGTGAGCAACCCAGGGGAAACTTGTGGGCAACCCAGGGGACATTTATGGGCAACCCAGGGGAATCTTTTAGACAACCTAGAACTAAGCTAGCAAAGCTTTCTAGACACAAAGAATTGGAGCTTTAAATTCACAGGCACTAGTCAGCTTGCAAGAGAGACGAGACCTGGCGGCCAACATGAGCTGGTGTGAAGCATGGGCTTACTGGCACAGCAGAACATTGTACACAGAAACCATGCTGCAGCCAAAGCAGATAACACCAACGCAGACTATAGCAAGAGTCAGGTCACAATACAAGCTATATGGTGTTGCACTGCATTGCTATGCAGTCAAGTGCAAAGCAGTAAAATCACACCTGGAAAGTGCCAATCTGAGTAGCAGTCATCAGTTCCAAAGCCGACTCAAACACCAGTCTCAGTGGAATCCTCTCGACCCTACCCTTCAGCCACTCAACCTGGTCATAGTCAAACAACAGGCTGCCGAAGAAGACGTCTGCGCTGGCCAAGGCAGCCTCAATTTGAGCCCTCTTGGGCTGAAGGTCTCGGTCACTGAAAACATGTAGACGTACACTTGGCAGCTTCTCAGCTAGCTCCTTTGCCACCTGCAGATGACAAACAAGCTCAGCTGGCTTCTTTGCCACATGCAGATGACAGACAGACTGAATGGAAGCTTCTCAGCTAGCTCCTTTGCCACCTGCAGATGACAGACAAGCTGAAGTGAAGCTTCTCAGCTAGCTAATTTGCCACCTGCAGATGACAAACAAGCTGAACAGAAGCTTCTCAGCTTCTTTGCTACATACATGCTGATCAATAACTTCTTGGCTAGCTGTTTTGTCAACAGCAGCTGGAAAACAGGTAGCACAGGTATGTTGGTCTGTGGCAACGATCACACTCAGGACAGACACATGACAGTTCCAAGCGTGTTTAATGGGCTTGCTGCTGTTGGCCCCTGCCAGAAGCAACATGCATGTCCAGTTAGTGTTCATGCAGCTCAAACAGGGAGCTACTCAGGGCTGTTTGTACCTGACCCCAGCAACTCGCTGATTGATGAATGTAATACACATTTTCTACCAAGCAACAACTTGAGGATGAATCACACAAACGAGCTTGACAGATAATTCAATGGGTTCACGCTTCATGTTGTCAAACACGCCCAGGCATGGCTTTCATCCTTAAAGAACTGATTGGACAACAATGTTATCTGTCTTATATACATATGGACGGATGTCATGCTTTAAAAGAACAAAATGCAATACTGTGAACTAAATTGTGATGGAGCTAGACTTTGAGTGCAGTGCACCTTGGTGTAGAGGCTGATGTTGAAGCTCTCAAAGCCTGTGATGAGGCAGATGCTGACTGTGTCCTTGCCACCTGGCAGCACGCTGTCTGCCACATCATCTAGATCATCTGCACAGCAAGTGCAAGCAGATTTTGGCACATAAGCAATATGGGAAATGACAACTTTGCACCATGACAAAAGGCTATGAGAGCTGTAATCCTTTTGCATCACACTACCAGCTATGCAATCTGTCTGTGGCAACAGCAGTCCCTTGTAAGAGTACATCACAAGCAAGGTGACAGTGACAGTGACAGTGACAGTGACAGTGACAGTGAAATTGAAAGCGAAAGCAAAAGCGAAAGTGACCTTCAGAAAGCAAAAGCAATAGCTGATACAAGAGCAGAAATAAATGTGAACAAATTGTGATCAGGCAGCAGGCTATCTGCGGGACTCAGGCACTGTCAGGAACCTCATTATGTGCAGACACAGTAAGAGAATGTGAGGTGAGATGATTGATGATTCAATACCATGACTCATATCCGCTTCAGCCTGCACAAGCGCTGCCTTCAGGTCTTCAATTTCCCTTGTGAGCCGAGTCCTCTGTAGCTTAGCTGTCTGAATCTGCTGCTGGGATTGGGCCCAACCCTTGGGATCTGAAGTCTCCTTGTCGTGAAGTAGCTGCTTCATTGCCTGAAGGCATTCTTGATTACAAAACCTTGCTTACACCTTTGCAAATTCGGACATGCTGTGCTGAGGATGCAGAGAGACATGATATGGATGATATGGGCAATTTAGCAGCTGCATGGTGAAGATGCTTGTCAGGTCCATACCGATCATGATGTGTACATGCAGGCGTTTGCCTGGATGTGCATGTCAATGCAGTCAACAACTGAGCTGTGTGTAAGCAGGAGCAATGCTGTGCAGCTGAGACTTTCTGGGTGCTTGACTGTGTGTACTAACCTCAGTTTGAGTGCGCCCTAGCCTGCCAAATGCCTCTTCAGTGAGACCAGTCGTTGCTGCATTGGTGGTTGTTACTTCAATGTCTGATGCATGTCCATTGCTCTGAGGATGTGCAAACGCATTCTGATACAGGTCATCAATACGCTTCTGCAGCTCCACTGACTGCAGCAGGCATGCCTGTCAGTGATCACCACCCAATATAAGCTCACGGTCGTAAAAGGCGCTGAACTCACCTGGGTCTCGAGCTTGCGCAGTTGTACTGTAAAGTCTGATCCAGAAGGCAGCTCAGAGGCTGTTTCCTTTTCTAGACTGTCAAGGAAAAGCTCTGTCTCAGACTGTAACTGAGCAGAAGCAGAGCTGCATGTCACAGGCGGGCGGGCGGCACTTTGGGATCGTCTGTCTCTTTTGCGTGACGTCCGGCAAGAGGTGAACGTGACAGCAGCACGGCGCTGGGTATACCGGAGACTGCAGCTTGCACAACGTCCAGAGCCTGACACGGCATCTCGCAACAGAGCTGAGTCGAAAGAGGTCACGACCATGCTATATTGCACAAATGTCCTCTGAAGGTTTGCAGACGTTCAATGCAACAAAACAACGGAATTGAAGACAACAAGTCTATTCCGAAAGCTTGTCTCGTGCATGCATATACACGGTTGGAAAGATCCTGCCGGTACAAAGAACACTTACTGGCAAAAGGTCGAGGGCGGTATGCCAGTATCAATTGCTCGACTGCTGTGACATCGAGCTTGAGCTTGCTGCGGTGCGTGCACATCGAGCAGGGCGCTACGACACTCTACAGGGCGACACTTGGAGCTTCCTGTTGAGTCAATCATTGAAAGTACTGCAGAAACAGCAAATCAGCCGATCTACACGCGCATATAACTTTGTTCCGGGAACTAGCTGGCACCTGGATGATCGCTGCTTCAGTCCTTGGCCGGCTGCAACAGTCTTCGCTGTTCCAGTGATCGTTGAGGAGGCTGTATGAAGCGAGAGAGACCAGAAGAAGCTGCAGAAGGGCCTAATAAACTGCACAGGAGCTCAGGAGATCTACAAAGTACAGCAGCGAACGGCAGCGAGGTCGTGCAGAACTCAAGCAGCAAAATCAGGAAGGGTACAGAGTGTCCATATCTTGACACTATTGCACGGCAGGTACAGAGCTGCTTCTCTTCTTATCTGCTGTAGGGGTGCGTTAAAGAAGCGCTGGCATGATGCAACTGATGACAAAAGTCCATTTTTATTGGGAATGTGTCTCCTGCAGAACCTTGACTTTGACTTTGAGAAATGCTGCGTGGTTTCCCTCAGTCCTATCAATGTCTATGCTTGTCTGGTCTGTGGCAAGTACTTCCAGGTAATCCTACTGTCTTGGACGCCATGCAAGATCCATCTGCTCTTGTGTGAATCAGCACCTCGCCCTTGCAAGCATGAGCAATCTGTCAGGCATGCTTGCAATAATATACTGGAACAGGCTGCAACGCACCAGCATACCCTAGACGGTTGGCTTGGGAAAGTGCAAGAAATTTGACGCTGCGCCGCTATGCATGCAGGGTCGTGGACCAAAGACAAATGCATTCACCCATTCTCTAGAGACAAACCATCACATGTTCATGAAGCTTGATAATGGCAAGGTAAGACTAACTCAAACCTGTTGTTTCCACTCAGCATCATGTCTGTCTCTTGTGATCTGGTCATAGTTTTGCCTCTGTACAAGTGCGGTGCTAAAGCGCAGGTCTGCAGGCAGCCTCTGCATCACTGAATGTTGCAATTGGGCTGCAATTCTGATGCATTGTCATTGAGTTTGTTTGCATTGGTTGCTGCCACGCATGCAAGTTGCCTGCTGCAAAGCAATCAGCTGCCTTAAGAGAAAGCGTCATGAACAATCACTTCTGGTGTGTCAAACCTAGCTCAAGCGTGAACATTGTTACCATACCACAGGTATACTGCTTACCAGATGGGTATGAAGTAGAGGACCGGTCTCTGGAGGTCATCAGATATGTGCTCAACCCAACATTCAAACATGAGGAGGTGAGATGCAGCCCAAAACAACATTTGATATGCTGCACTTGATGCCAGATTTCAATGCCTGCATCACATGGGATGCATGCTGTTGTAGATGCAGACTCATTGCTGTCAGCAGTGGGGAATCATCATCGGATGTTTTGTGGTCAGTAGAAACTTGTTGCTACATGACACCGCCCTGCTTGTCTTGAGCTGTATCTCCAGCCAATGTCAACTATCTGCCTGCACAGCTTACACAGACAGACTGGTCACAGACAGAATGGTCACAGACAGACTGGTCACAGACAGACTCTGCAGGGGTGGATGTTTGCATTCAAAAAATTAAACAGCACATTGTATCCCTGAGACATAATGCTGGACTGCTTGTCCCAGTGGCAGCTTCCTACACCCTGACTCATGAAGATGCATGGCTTAGCTCTTGTGTCTCGCAAATGCCTCAGCAGAACAAACTCCTAGTTTGACCTAATAACCACCCAAGCTGATGATCACCAGACACAACATGATACCCCAATAAGCTGATAGCCCCCTTTCTTGACGGCAGGGTGCAACACCTGGTCTGTGTTTGCAGATAGCCAGCTTGGACCGAGAGGTCACATGGGCCCGCTCACTGGAAGGCCAAGAGTACATGCCTGGCCTTGTAGGCCTGAACAACATGAAGAACAACGATTATGTCAATGTGGCTGTGCAAATCCTGGCGAGGGTTGTTCCCATACGGGATTACTTCCTTGATGCGTCAAACTACTCGTCCTGCAAATCTGTCCTGGTTCAGCGCTTTGGTGAGCTGTTGAGGAAGATCTGGAACCCCAGAAACTTCAAGGGGCAGGTGTGTCAGCTGAGGGCAGTCCTCATGACTTCTGCATATGTCTGTGTAGCATGTGCCAACAGCATGTTTGCAGCTTTGTCTCTTGTCTGAATGTGCATTGGTGGGAGAAGTCCAGCATTGAGGCCAGCAGTGCAGCTTGCACATCACATGATTACATTTGGTGTCTGCTCTGCGATGCCGCTTCTGCAGGTTGTCTTTTGCAATTTCTGGGAGGCGCAGATAGTTCCTTGCATCTGTGCTGGTTGTGCAGTCTGGTATGCAATCAGCAGCCACTTGTTGCCAAGAGGCAGAGTCTTTTCTTTCGTTTCTTTCTTCAACCAGCAGCTACCATTGGTGACTGCAAGTCCATGGGAAGACAATGGGCAGTGCCTGTATGCTGCATCAGGATGTCCCTATCAGTTGGCACAAATCAGGTCAAACTGTAGTGAGCAACAGGTGTCTGACCACAGACCAGCACACCTAGGACGTATCTTTTCACACGCAAAAAGATTGAAAGCTTGCGTCTTTTTGAACAACAACCCGTTCCTTGATTAGGTTCACAAAGGAGAAGAAGAAGATATAATACCAGAATCACTCTGGCACCAGCTTCAGTGCACTCCTTGCAGCGTGTAGTGCAAGATGTGACAGGAGACTGTTTTGCAGCTGAGGCTGGATCTCGTACTCTCTGGTCAGGCAGCTGGTGCTCACTACACCTGTTGCAGTAGTGTACTGAGCTGCCTGCAAGCTGTAGCGCACTGTCTTACCAGATTAGGTCAGATGAGGTTAGGTTGGGTTAAGTTTAGGTTTACTGAAGATAGTGTTGAGCTGCAAGGTCACCAGGCTGGGCCTTACAACTCCCAGTCTGTGGTGCTTAGACACAATAATGAAATCATAACCCTAGATGAGCATCAACCTTATCCGTAGCCCATGACCACAATCCCCAATTATTTGCGATTATGTTTATTTATTGCTCCTATTAATGTGGTTGTTGTTGTTTTTATTTATTATGATGATTATTGTTATTATTATTATAATAAGAGTAATATATTAATATTGATTTGTGATGCATAGGTCAGTCCTCATGAGTTCATGCAAGCAGTGATGAGCAGCAGCAGCAAGCGCTTCACCATAGAGCAGCAGGGGGACGCCCTGGACTTCTGGGCTTGGTTCATCAACACCCTCCACCACCACCTCTCTGGCCCCAAGCGCAACAAGCCCAGCATCATCTCCAAGTGTTTTCAGGTGAGCATCAATACAGCATCTTTAAAACCCAGCGCAACAAGCCCAACATCATCTCCAAGTGTTTTCAGGTGAGC
>JAABUK010001859.1_pt1 | contig 39355 bp, 36 predicted proteins | sample 5559141 | NCBI WGS metagenome assembly JAABUK01 (sample SAMN10711869, study PRJNA513367) | rock metagenome | isolation source: Antarctica rocks | place: Antarctica: Victoria Land, Pudding Butte nord | collected 2016-01-03 | reverse complement strand
TCACCCTCACATAAACAAGGAACTGACAGACGTCGTGTACAATAGTTGCTGGACCAGTGTCTTTTGATGAGAGATGCTGATGGGATTGTGTAGCTTATGAGAGCCCTTGTGGCACAGTACAAGCATGTTGTAAATTCCATAGACGTCATGCTATGTGGTCGTGCGCCTGCGCAGTGGCGGAATTAATGTTTCGTTCTTGTACAGCGTACAGTGTATGGGCAGCCAAAGTGATACTCAATGTCGGCCCTGGCTTTGGCCTTATGTAAGCAACAATGCACCTCATAAGACGTATAGATCGGGTGCACGGCACACTGTGCATGGGGAACTCCCCATCTTTCTGATTTTGTAGAGCCACTTTCTGTTGCTGCATTGTCACCTTTATACATCGCCGCCACTGCCCCAGTCAATCGCATCGATCGCAAGTATGGTGTCAGAAAGTAGCGACTTGAAGTACTTCGGTGGGGTGCAATCCACAACCGGACAAGCTGCTAATTACACTTCAGACGTAGCCGGCAAGGTGTACACAACTGTCAAGCAGTATGTTCCAGAGGGCCTGCAGCCACATTTGAAGGTCGCTGAGGACAAGATGTCCGAGTATGGCTCTCCAGCCCTGACTACATTGCAGGACAAGGGCGGCAAGTTTTTGCAAATCGCTGACACTAAGGTGCGATCTTTGTTTGCGATGTGCAGATGGTAACCCGATCTTGCGACACAGCTGTTCTCAGCCTGTCAAGTCTACTGCTACTATATATGTCCTCACCGTCAAGACTGACCGCATGCTGATGCACAGGTTGATGGAGCTGCAAACAGCGCCTTCAGCCTGCACGACAAGCACTACCCTCAGTTCCAGCAAGCCAAGGACCAGTACTTGAAGGTAGTTGAGGAGAAGGTGTCGACTCTGCGCGAAAACGGCATAAGTGGCACTGTTGGTCAAGCAGCCGACGCCGTGTCAGCCCGAACGAACAGTGCTGTAGCTGAAGCCAAGAAGCTGCCAGGCTTTGTCAACAAGCAGACAGAGGTGGCTCTTGACCGCGTTGAGGACGCCGTCAACCAGGTTTCATCTTGGCCAATCGGTAAGGCTTGCTTGCTGTGCCATTGTTAGCTTCTTTGCTGGGCAATTTGCCTTTAAGCTCATGACAATGAATGAGCCTTCTTTGAGTGTAGTTGCTTGGTGCTTTGCAGTCCAGAAGGTGTGGGGACAGGCCAAGCCCACAGCAGATTTTGCATGGAAGAAGTACTCTGGACTGCACAACCTTGTGGTGGTGAGTCTTTCAGCACAGTGTTGGCGCTGGACCACTTTGCACAGTTGATGAGTGGTTTTGCATGATGCAAGATTCCGCACAACATTGCATGATATTGCTGTGCTCAACTCAGAATGGCGTGCTGTTCGAACAATCATCTCTGCCATGCTCAGCATAGCTGTAGTTGGGCTTCCAGCACGAGACGCATTACAGTATTGCAAGCTACTGCACCTCACCAGCTGTGCTGATGGTGATCATGTTGCTGCAGTCTCAGCCTCTTTACCACAAGGCATACTCCATAAGCACAGACGTCATCAGCACGACTCAAAGCACAGGCATTTACAAGGCCACTGTGCCCAGAGTGTACTCAACTATCTCCCCTGTTGCGGACCCAGTTCTTCACAAGATTCAGAGCACAGAGGCTTACAAGCTTATCCTAGACCAGTTCCAGCCAATTTCCACCTAGATTCACACTGTGCACAATGCTAGCATCGTCGTCTGTTCATCAGGTTTAGGATCAAGCAGTCTCAGGCTTGCTTGTTAGGAAGGTGGTCATTGCATCTGTTTCTGGTGCATGGCTGCTGAGCATAAATATGCGTACATTTAGGTTTAGACTGGTGTGTGTCTTCTGCCCACAGTAGTTTAGCATCTGTTACCATAAAATGAGCCTGCAGCTAGTTGCTCATTCTTGTACTTTAATTGTCTTAGGTAGAATTAAGGTGAAGGCACTAGGAGCCTGTGTTTTGCAATCTGAGCTGATCTTATTTAGGCAGTGTGCGACAAATACTTTGCGGCAAGCGTGAGATTGTATTTGTATTTGACCCTGGAGAGATGAAACTGAATTCTGAGTGAAACGTTAGGAGAATGTGCAAACTGATCACACAGGAGTCATCAAACTTTACACAATCTGTACAGCTTATACATTCTGGCCAGTTGACATGTGGCAAAATTACAGCTGTTAAAACTTAAGTATGTCACTAGAAAAGAAGTTGCACACACTCCAGTATTGTGTCACCTCAGCACCATGCTAAGGCACCACATGGTGACAGCATGATAATACTGAGCAGCCAACTTGATTTTGCCAGCTCACTGCAATGGTTGCAGTCTTCCATTCACCCACAACGTAACGTATGTACACCCTATCAAAGGGGTGGCTGGCTAGGGCTTCATGGTGGTCCAAAGCTAGCCAGCAATGAATTCAAAATCCAACAAAGATTTATGTGTAGACAATCATCCGTCATTTGGCAGTGACACTCACTGTACACACTGATCCCGACAGTTTACCGAGCTTTGCTGAATAGTGCAGGAACTGATCATCGGATTTATACCACTAAGGAATCATCCGTCATGGGAATCAACATGGCTGCCAGTCTGGCTTGTCACCACTCAAGACTGCAACATCACTACCCTGTCACATGCTGTCGGTCAGACTTTATCTTGCTGCTGCTTCTGTCTCTGTCTTTCCATGTAACCAAAGAAGGAGTAAAGCATACCCCCTAGCAGTCCCAAACTGATGCCTAACAAGTTCTTTGAGCTGAACTGTACATCCCCAAACAGTATCATTCCAAGCCCTGTAGTAATGATATCCTTCATTTGCCCTGCAGTCACAGGCACTTATGCAGTAAGGTGCCACATGTGAACCATTGTACATGACCAGATGAGCGGTGACTGATCCAAGACTGTCCAGCAACAGACATCAGTTCAATCAGTGTACCTGTGATAGTTGTTGCAAGTGGTGAATTGATTGTGGTGCATCTGAAGATGCACAAATTCAGCAGGAAAGCCTGGGATGCTGAGACTCCCAGAAAAAGCTGCAGGCATCATCACTTTTGAGATCAACATTGCCCATTGTGACATAATCACAGCTTGTAGTCACATGGAATTGACATAGGATGGGCATTGCTGCACAGCAATTGCACTTTTCATTTTCTTACCAGAAACCATATGTTATTCAACTGGGGATACTGGCGTACAGTCTGGACTTCATTGGTTGCTGTCAGCATGTAAGATGCCATCAAGGGTAGGGACAATACATTGTTATGGTACAACAGAGAGCTTTCGGAAAGCCCTGCATGAAGCAAACTCAAGAGTCAGGCTATGATTGCAAAGCTGCCTGGCAAACCTGTCTGTAGCGCAAGGATATGCATGGTGAGACACAGCTGCATGACCTGGTACATGCAGACTGACAAGCTTAGCTGCCATGCTTGTACTATGCTGCACAGATTCTGCTGTGGAGCGATTGATGCAGATCAGAAGTTGTGGCAGGCCAGAAGACCAGAAGCTCAGGAAACATGTAATGCATTGCAGTCTGCAGGGAAAGAAAATGGCAGCAGCATAGAGCATAGGGGAGCTCACCTGTGCTGTCCTTCAATGCTCGTATGAGCAGTAAATACATGGCAGTGCTGATTGCACATACTGAGACCCAAATGTAGCCTGGAAGGCTGTATGTCAGGTCTGTAGCCCCTGCTATAATTGCACCGATCAACATGACAACTATTGAGCCCTGCAGGACATACAAATTTGTCTTCCAGGTTCTTGACACGACACAGCATGCTGTTAACATGAAACATCTTTTGGTTTGCCAGCCTACCACAGGTCTGCTTTGCACCCAAAATGCAAACAGCACCTGTGTGACAGATCAAACGCAGACCCACACTCATGCCTGCTCACCAAACAGCTCTTGCTGGGCAGCTTGTGAAACATGAAGAATTCACCAACAACAACAATCAGTGTTGTACTACGTCTGAACACACTGCAACAAAGAGAGAATATTGTCATGGAGTTGAGCTGATGCCCATTGGCACGCTGCATGTGTTGCTATACTTGTATCATACCTGAACATGGGAACAGTTAGGTACCGTAATGCAGTGACTCCGGAAACAACATACAACCACCAACAAAACACCAAAGGTAAGATCTGCAAGCAGAAACCACCTGTTGACGCATGCATTCTCCATGTCTTGTTCCAGAAAGGAGTTTTGCTCTGTGCCAGCTCACCTGTCTAGCTCCTTTGGCTGTTAGAGGAGCAAAATGGAACAGTCCAACGCCTTTCAAAAGGTTCATATACAATATCGACACCACAATCTGAAGAGTGGTGACGAAGTTTGGGTAATGAAAGCCATAAACGGAGAACACCGCTTTATTGAACAGTGTAATAGACACGGAGACCGTGCCATAGCTGAGACAAGCCAAGAGTTTTTTGGAGGTGCTCGGGCCGTCAAGATTTTGCAAACTTGTGCGGCTGCCAGCAGATTTCATGAGCTAGTACAACGAGCGCAGCCGGGCTGACAGATCAACTTGCAGAGGGTCATGGACGTCCGGGTTGTGACGCAGAGACCCAGATCAATGATACTGGACAGTGTATTCCGCCAGCAAGAAAGGTGGTCTTGACATGCGACATGCTTAGATGCGCACGCTATAGGTCATACTATGGATCACGGTGGAGGGAATCCCCGTCAGCTTCGGAAGTCGATGCAAATTAGACATCATTTGTCATCGCCTTGTTCTTGCCAGTTGTGCAGCACAACTGTGCTTGTGCGGGTGGGTACACATTGTGGTGCTGTAGCTGTTGCAGATAAAAGGCTCATGACTCTCTCCATGCACTTAGCAGCAGTCCGCTCCTTTGTTTTCCACGAATAGTGACACTGTGCGGTCCTTGTTTGCGCAACAAGATCACATGGCATGCATTGCAAGTTTTCAAGTTTGTTTTAAGCTGTCTTGATATCCCCCAAATTTGACCTTGTCTTCTTCTTCTTTATTGGCTGGCTCAAGCATTGTACTCTCTCTCACAAAATGCAGCCTGACGTGATTGTGCCTCCCAGCTAGCGGCACACCTCAAATTGCATATACAGTCGTGACACAACAGCCAGGAAGAGCTGATTCTGATGACAGAGCAGCTGAGCACTTGCTTGCATCACCTACGTGTCTGATCTCATAACATGTTGCAAGGATCATTTATTTGAACACATGAAAGGGAAGACATGTCTCATGCATGAACTGACCAAATGAAATAGCTGACTAATCATATGGGCAACCACAGACACAAACGTGACACTGGCGGGATAAACCAGAATGTAGGCATATACGTAAGCCAGGTGGCCACCAAAACCTGACTTGTATCATAAAAGCTGAGTCATGTCCTGAGTCGCAAATGCACATTTTCCAGTCAAAACTCAGGCAGACATCCCACTGCCGATGTACAAGACCTCCTGGTTCCCAAGCGCTATTGTACACGTCAATGTTGGTCGTTGCTTCAAGGGTCGATGACAGCATTTGCAATTTTTGGCCACCTGCCCTCTGTAGGCTTCTTGCCAACAAACTGGTGTCGCAGGTCCATTGCCTCATAGCCGCGATTGGCAAACAGGCGTCGCACATTGTACACCGACAGCTCAGACAGGGCTGAGCAGGTGAGGTCTGCAGCCTGCAGCTGGTAGCCCTTGTGGGCACCTTGCACTGCCACTGCCTGCACATCATGCCACATGTAAATTCCATGAATTGCAGACTTCATAGCAGATATGGCGGCTATGTGGATATGCAGCGCAAGTGTTTGACGGCTCTTCATCAGGCTGAAAGCAGTCAACGTGACACATCAACATGTGGATTTAATTACAAACATACACAGCCAAAATTCTCTGCTCAGCACACACTGATTTCAGATCAGCAGTGGTGTGTATGCTGCAGGCACAGTCACATTTCAGATCCTGGAGCAGTTGACCATGTAATAGCTGGCGTACGGCCAGCAGCTCATGCCACAATTGTCCTGCTTTGCGACAGATGCAGCGCAGCTCATGCCATGCTTCTCCTGCTTTGCAAGACACGCAGCGCAGCTCATGCCATGCTTCTCCTGCTTTGCAAGAGGCGCAGCGCAGCATCTGACCTTCATGGTACAATTGTGGGCGGCAGTGATACCAGCAGGGCTGCCATCAAAGACCACACACTGGTTGGGTGGGCGCCCCAGCTTGATGGAAGCAGACAGGAACCTTTGGCTGATGGTGTCCATGCCATCTTCAGCTGTCACAAAGGCCTGGAAAAAGTGACCCAGCTGCAGACGCTCTAGCAGTTCATTGATTGTCAGCCTGCACTGCATAGCATTATCTGAGAAGATGCTGACATCATCTGTCATTACAAGCTGTTGAAATTGGCCCCTCACGCTGAGAATAACAAGGTGCAAGATACAACTGGATGCTGGCCAGCTCTAGCTGGAAGGTCAGTGTGCCTTGTGCTGCTCTTGCTCTGAGGTATAGAGGCTTGATCGCTCACAGGAACAAATGAACCTGACTTGTGCATGCTGGTGATTGGCAAGTACGCCATGCCACAAGCTTGACTTTTCATACAGGATGCTGGTGAGGGGCGTGGAGGGTGATTTTGCTGGCATATGCAGCCTACCTGCTCATGCTGCTCACAAGCGCACATGGTACCCTGGAAGCAGCCAGAGCTTGCAGCCACTCTCTAGCGCCCTCCATGGCCTCATCTCCCTGGCTGCATTCCTCTACATATGCACTGGCTACACGCCAAGCCAGCTTCTGTGCAGTGCCCCAATCACGTGTCCATTGCAGGACCTGCAATCATGCAATTTGACTGACACAGGTGACAGCAGCTGTGCATTGTATTGGCATCTGCAAGGTTGGTAAAATGCAACCTTCTCCTTGCTTTGAGCATTGTCAGCACTGCAATTGTAAACGTGAATTTAAAGGCTGTGTCGTGAGTGCATGGTACAGTCTCTTGCAGCAGCCCTGTTTAATGAATGTGGTGCTGTCGTGGTGCTATTGCGTCATGACAGACAGCAATGTGCACTTTGTCATGCTAGCCACACATGAGCATGTCTGAAGTCTGCTCTGCTCAGTGCCAAAGTTGGAGTCAAAGTTCATGGGCACAGCTGCAGCAACTTTGTATGCAAACAAATCACAGTGTTGACAGACCTCTGTAATTGCCCTTTCAGGCCGCACATCATAAATTTGCCGCTGCATGCTCGGAAGCTCCAGATTGTCTTCCTGAGCTATCCTCTGCCATGCCCTATGCTGCATCTGGCGTGTATTGATGATCACATTGTCTAGACTGAAGACCATGCCATAAGCCTCGTCTGGTCGCATTGCATGTCGCATGCGATTAGCACCTTGTACTTTGAGACGTTCATTCAGAGTGTCTACATCAAGGTGCAGTGGTTGCGCTCCTATTCTAAACTCCACAAATCCCTGGAGGTCAGGCAGTGCCACCTCAAAGTCTGCATGCTCAGCTTCTGTGATGAGCTCACACAACATGACAGGCGACTTGAACCATTCTGCACTGCTCTGTTGTCAAGTCACCTACCTCACCATACTCAGAACCGATCTTGCTCGTGGAAGTCAAACTTTCCATGGCCTGCTCAGCTTGGGGGCTGCGCCTGGGTGCATTGCTTCTGTCAGGCTGACCCTGCGGAGTGCTAGCTGCTTGACAGCCCCAGGCCTGTCGAGAAGGCTTTTGGGTTTGTGTGCACAGCCGGACACAGTGCCATGACTGCCTGGGAACTACCCCTGACTCCAAAGAGATGTGATGAATGCCCCTTCGGGGCTCTGCACAGTGCTGACGTCTCCAGTGGCTCACAGGAGAAGCACAGCCGGTCAACAACATGCAAGCAACGTGACAGGAGCTCAACAGATGCGTGCCTGCGCAATGATTGGCTGAATATGAGGTGTCGCAACGGTTTTTACCCTGTATAATGTCCAAGGGACAGGCGCAAAGTGATGCATGGTGTGACACCCAGTTGAGGAGCATATATTGTTAGGTTGTGCAAAAAGCGAATCGTGTCGATATGTTTCACGTGATAGCTGCTATGCCCGAGTGGTTAAGGGGGTAGACTCGAAATCTACTGCCGTAAGGCGCTCAGGTTCAAATCCTGATGGCAGCGGTTTTGTTCTGCAAGGCTTCAGGGCCCTCACAGGCAGTTTATCTCCCAAACGCTGTTCTTCAATTCGAGACGGCTGCCATGGATCCCGACCTTAGAAGGCACCACATCATGCTGCAATAATTGCTGCATTCATCGTTTGAACCCAGAAACACATTCCCAAGTGTGTACTGATCTGTACAATTTACACGTTTGAAGCCTGAAAAAGGCTTGCATTGATCCATCAACCTAGCTAGGCTGGTATCCAATGCCCCAGCCAGTGCAGCAGTTGCCACAGAGCTTGCCGCAGCCTCCAATGTTCTAAAAGAAACCACTGGCAGTCCGCTGCTGTGTCAGCAATCTTGACATCATGCTGCTTTAGGGGCTCCTCGTTCTTCAGCCAGTACAGCCGTTACTAACGCCCCTGTGTGCAACGGCCTGGATCTCAATCCAGGATGCTGCTGTTGGTATGTTCCAGACTGGTGCAGGCTCCAGCTGCACTATCGCAACTCCTGCTTCATGAGTGCTGGCACTACCAGGAGAACATGACTCTGCAGGTGATGGATGCTGTTTGCAGCTGTCATCCACCGCACTGGAGTCTACAGTACTGGAAAGGCTGCAGCACACCTGATGGGGGTCCGGCATGCCAGTAGCTGACTGGCCGCAGCCTGTTCTTGGCTGACCATTTTCAGACCAGTTCTCAGACTGACTGTGAGCTGTGTGTGACTCATCTGGGCATTTATGACTGTCAGCTGATGAGTCAAGGGGTGACTGAGTGCCGTTCGGGCGGCACCAATCTGATGGTCACCTGCTTGATGGGCTTTTCGCTGACTAGTAAGAGGCTGAAAGGCTGGCAGTGCAGCCTCTGCAGTTAGCGTTGCCAGGGTCGACTGGCTGATCATGATTGGATGATGCTGGGCAAATCATGCGGCTCGCAACATCAATCACTGTACATACTCGCAGTGAGCGCACAAACACCATGCTATGCTCAAGGTATTATGTTTTACCAGCAGTGATGTTCCTCTTGTCATGTACCAAATCAACTGCGACAAAGCACAACACCTTGAGGGTGCTGCAAAAGACTGTTTGGCTCAAAGAAATGCATTCAGGCTGCAACAGCACAAAATTAAAGACAGCTTGTGTTCTGCTGTTGGCAAAGCAAAGGCAGTCATGTTGACAGAAATGTTGAAGCTATGCTTGAACATTTGTGTACCCTCTTGCTACAGCTGCAGTGTCAAACAAGAGAGATGCGGTGACTCTTGTCATTGCAGCAAACCGAAACTGCCTGGACAAGACAGACTCTCACCAAGCCCACACTCATCTTCATGATCCTCGTCAGTGAGTACAGCACAGAGCAAGTCAGTAAAGCGGCACATGCCTTGCATGCGCACCAACAGGGCTTTGACATGTGCAGCTGTAGCAGCAGGCAGGTGAGTGGCAGCTGTGAGTTGGCACAGCAGTGTGTGTGCCATCCTGCCTCAGACCCTGTTCTGCTCCAAGGCTGCCACCAGCACTGCCATGCCACCTGTCATGCATGACACACAGTGGTCAAGGTCTTTGTGAGCAAATATGAGTGCCAAGTTTTTCCACCAAGCATGCGTAGCTGCAGCAACATACTGCAGGAGTCATCAATTGACCGCACATGCTACTTTGTTGACAAAGCCTGTTTGCTGTGCAGTAGAAGATGCTGGACAGGTCACGGTGATGTTAGGCAGTTTGATCTCAGGAGACTTGCATGAGTAATCGACGCTCAACGCTGATCTTGTTGCTGCACGCCATATTACTACTCCACATCATGGCTTTTAGGTGTCGGATGGTTGTGAGGACTGGGGCACAATCAGACAGACAGGTCAAGTAGGATTGGACGGACAATAACAACAGACAGCGACACCAGTGACATCAGTTGCCACCGGATGACACAAGGAGCTGTGACCTAAACCCAACAGCATCAACATCAGGCTGGCACACACATCAGCCACCATGTCTTGTTTCTTGGTGTTTTGATGCATGACAAGGACATGCAGCTGGACCATCAACACACAGAGACAGCCCTGCTCATCAGCTTCTGCGGCATCTGCTGAGTTGGTTCACAGTTAATATATCAACATTGTGGAAAACGCCTACCAGCGCTACCGGCTAGCCTTTCCCCTGCAAACATTCATGCCACCCACGGATGTGCTGAGACAGGGTCACTGTCTAGACTAGGGCTTTCCAAGATGCATCTTCAACAAGACCATTGTGCCAGCAAGCTTTTGAGTGGCACATTGTAGTGGCTCAGGACCCTCCAAATGTGGAAACTGCATCAGTCACTTTGACTTCGTTGTGAGCCTTAATCCCAGATGCAATCATGCGATGTCATGCAAAATGACCTTATTTAAGCTGACCTGTGCTGGCCCCCTGTATGGACATCAACATGAGCTGCGATAGTACCATCACTGACCAGACAGCAAAGATTCCAAGAGCACGCCGCAGGCTCAGCGCCCCAGAGTCTACGTTAATATCCATCGCATGCTTGGAAGGCAGGCTGACAGTGCTTTCTCAGAGTGCTTGGTCTGCCAAGCTGAGTTCTGCAGCCTTATTCTGCGTCAATAGCACGGAGGCAAAGGCAGCTCAGCTGAATGTGTAGGCACAGTTAACTCGTGTTTCGGCATCACCGAAGGCCTCCAGATTTGGACAGCAAATCTGAGGTTGGAAGACAAGGAGAGCATCATTGCGCTGCTGACGAATAGTTCGCCGCTAGCAGACCAATAGACTTCCCTCGAGAGTATGCGTATATTGTATGTCACGCGTTTCACCACAGACAACAAGTCTGCATGAACTTGGAACACCTTCAACCAGCCGTCGCAGCGTTGGGTTGCGCACCGAAGATCAGGTTGACGGTTTGCAAGCTGTCACTGCTTTTAGCTTTTACGGTGTGGGGTAGACAAGATCCCTTTACCCAGCCCTTTACCCCGATGCTACACTGCATCTGCTCGAGTCCATGCAGCGAAACATGCCGCCTACAGCCTCGTTGAGAAACGCGCTGATCAAAGCACGCGCTGATCAAAGCACGCGCGCTGATCAAAGCACGCGTGCTGATCAAAGCACGCGCGCGTTTGATAGAGCTCCGAGACCATGCTCGAACAGCTGTGTCAATGCATTGTAGTGACCGCGTAAGTGTACAATGAATGCGCCAGGCAACTTCCGTCAGTGTGACATGCTATCCGATGCTTTGTGGGCGAAGGTGTTCTTGTTGTTGCTGCCGAAAGTCTGCAGGAAGTCAGACCAGGACCTCCCTTTTTGGGGCATGCTGCGAAATCCCACCGTAACTCGAGATTACCGTTGCTTTCAAAAGTTGAGACTGATCTGTCACCGTTTCAATAAGATCGTTGTCCAGCATCCCGACCTTGCAGCTTGCGTATATCTGGACGAGCACCTCAGTCAGGATGCTCTGCCTAGTCTGATACCCTGGCTGCAGCGGCGCAGTAGCGCAGTGCGGTCCTGTATGTTTATCTGCGATGCTAGTTGCGCTGAACCTGCCCCTTGCGGCGTTGTCCAGCGAAGGGTCCGCGCTCACAGCTGTCAGTTGCAGAGCAACCAACAATACTGTAAGCAGTCTGGCAAGCATGACCTCGCTGACAGCGTGTGACCTGCAAGCAAATGCTGTGGAGGTCGCGCTGGCGCCGTTGAGCACGCTTTAGTCACTCAGAAGCTTGCACTTGCGGGACGGAGAGTTTGTTATGGCAGGGTTGGCAGGCCTCACCTACCTTGACCTTGACCATGCAAGTGTTACCTGCGTGAACACATTGGGCTTGGTCAACAACATGGAAGAGCTTGACCTGTATGAGAGTAGTATGACTGGACTACACCCTGAAGGCCTTGCTGCCCTGACAGCCCTGAAGTCTTTGTCTGTCTATGACTCTGAAATAGCAGCAGAAGTCATCACCCAAAGTTTTGACACCAAAAGTGGGAGGAGAATAAGACTGCCTGCACAGATGCCTGTGCTAAACTGCATGACATTATTAGACTTGACATTTTGCGGTCCTGTTGAGCATGAGTTTGATCTCAGCTGTTTGTACACACTACAGAATCTGCGTGAGCTTTCTGTTGGCTTTGTTGATGGTGTGGCCCACACAATGGTGGGCCCTGCTTTGAGTTGTCTAAGCAGCCTTGAATCTCTCATAGTGCAGTCTCCTTGCTCTCAACGGCATACATTGACTCTGCAAGCTCCATGGCATCTTATGCTGAGGCTGCAAAGTGTTGTATTCAGTGCTAGTGTTTACCATTTTAGTCGGGATCTCTTGGGCTTGACACAACTGACAAGACTGAAAGAGATTCTCTTTCTGAACGGCGTTGTAGGAGATAGCTCGAGTTTAGCGCTGTTTGGGTCCTAGGCTGTTTGGGTCCTAAGGCCTTGACTTACAACATGGCCATTCCTTGTCCTGCTGTCATTATGAAATTTTGCACAGATTGCCGTACGGCTGCTAGGTCACCAGCAGAGCATCTGTCAGCCTTCAAAGCAACACTGTCAGTGTAGCTGCGGTTCTGTGTATCAGTCTGCCATCTGAAGTTTGTGGTGCACCTTTGGCCACCATGTGCTGCTGTGTGTGATTGACAATTTCAACACCAGCTCATACTCCAGGTAGCAAGAGCTGTCTTTGAACATACATAGCTATAATGCACTGCGAGCTCACATGTTGTACAGGATTGTAGTAGAACAAGGCACAAGTGTATGTTTTGAGACCAAGCATCTGGACCGTACAATTTTGGTAACCTGCCTCAGCAATGCATTGTACTCAGTGTCCAGCATACAGAACAAGTACATTTAACATGCAGTTGGAAACAAGGGTTTGCACTGGGACAGCAGTCCGGTGTGTCTGTTTCGAGTGCGGTTTTTCTTGCAGTAGGAGCCCCTTGTCACCATTGTTTACCAGGCTTGTCATTTCACAGGTGGTTCACAGGCGAGAAGTGTACAGTGTATGGTAAAATTCGAACGGCTGCATCCCAATATGACGGACATGCTGGTCATTGTCAGACCATCACATTGGATACTGTCTAGCAAACCAAATCAGCAAGCTCTAGCAAGCTCAAAGTCAGAGATCAGCTGTGAATGCATGCATGGCATGCTTCATATGAACGTACAATTGTGTCTGGTGGTCTGTTTTCAATGCGTAATGATGTCACCAAAGCTACTGCCCAAAATTGCATGCCCAAGGCATTCTCCACAAGCAGCAAGCTGCCTCCAAGCCCTTGTATGTTGCATGAACGTACCACAGGAAATGATAGACACGCCACAATGTTTACAAGTGAATGCAACGCAACAAATGCATATGTGCATCATGATCAGTGCCGCTTGTAGACCCTTTTCAGGTCTGTCGGCTATGCTACAAGCCAAATCTGCGGCGTGGTGTTGTCAACGGCGTGCGCATGCCAGGTGTTGCAATGGAGCTGCGCTGCCTCTCCTTGGCTTCCTGCTCTTTCTGCACCTGCTCTGCAGCGGTGGCAGCTTTCAGGTCTGCCACTGCTTGCATCTGCTCGTTCATGATGGCTTTGTGTTCTTTCTTCTTCTGCCGCTGCTCAATGCCAGAAGTATGACGTGCCTGCAGCACACCTTCACATAGTCAGGCAGGGATGCATGGACAGAGGCAGTGCAGCTTTGTATCTTTGGAGATGTTCAGGCACGCAACTAAGCGCCTTTGGCTGCCGTGACTCCTCGCCACGCTGCAGCTTATGCAATGGTAGTACAGACACCTCAATTGTATGAAGCATGAGCCTTTCATGCAATTTGAGAGGTAACACATTTGAGGAATTTTGCAAGGCTGCAGTGCAAGGCTTCAAAGCAGAGAATACTGACCTTGTTGCTGAGAAAGACTGTCTGGATCCAAAAACTGCATTCATGCTGTAATAGCCCAACAGCAAAGACAGCTTGTGTTCTGCTGTTGGCAAAGCAAAGGCAGTCATGTCTCACAGATGTGAGACTTGTTGTACTTGAGCACTTATTGATTTGGGCCCTCTTGCTACAGCTGCAGTGTCAAACAAGAGAAACAGTGACTCTTGCTGTTACAACAAATTGTTTCAATACAATCTCACCAAGCCCATGCTCATCTTCATGATCCTCGTCAGTGAGTATTGGGCAGAGCAAGCCAGCAAAGCGGCACATGCCTTGCATGCGCACCAACAGGGCTTTGGCAGGTGCAGCTGTAGCAGCAGGCAGCTGAGTGGCAGGTGTGAGTTGGCACAGCAGTCTGTGTGCCATCCTGCCTCAGACCCTATCCTGCTCCAGGGCTGCCACCAGCACTGCCATGCCACCTGTCATGCATGACACACAGTGGTCAAGGCCTTTGTGGGCAGATGTTAGTGTCAAGGTTTCTCGCCAAGAATGAATGTTGTTGTGCAGCAACACACTGCAGAACTTATCAATTGACTGCATTGGCTATTTTGTGGACAGAGTTTGTTGGCTTGCAATAGAAGATGCTGCTGGACAACTGAGGTCATGTTGATGTTGGGCGGTGTGGTCTCAGGAGACTTGCATGAACAGTCAACGCCCGACGCTGGGCTTGTTGCTGCATGCCATGTGATTGCTCCACATCATGGCTTTTAGCTGTCAAGTTGTGAGGACTGAGGTAAAATCAGACAAACAGGTCACAGAGGCTTGGGTGGGCAGTCAAAAAACACATCAAAACAGCTGACCTACCAAGCCTCATTATCTCAGATGCCATCATGCAATGTCATGCAAACTGACCTTATTTGGGCTGACCTGTGCTGGCGCCCTGTAGGTTGAGGTGATGGCTGTCATGATGAGCTGTGACAATAGCGTCAGTTGCCTGACAGCACACAGTCAAGAGCACTCTGGGGCTCAGCACCCCAGAGTCTATGATAAGTCTCCAACACATGCTCGGAAGTCAGGCTGACAGTGCTTTCCCAGAGTGCTTTGTCTGTCAAGCTGAGTTCTGCAGCCTTGTTGTGCGTGAAAAACACGGAGGCAAAGGCAGCTCAGCTGAATGTAGAGGCACGAGCACCTTGTGCTTCAGCATCACCAAAGGCCTCCAGACTTGAACAGCAGATGAGACGTTAGAAGACAAGGAGAGCACCGTAGCGCTGCTGACAAGGAGTTTGCAGCTGGCAGACCAGTAGACAGCCCTAGAGATTATGCGTATATTACAGTTGCATGTCACGCGTTTCACCACAGATGTCATTGTCGGTATGAAGCTGGAATAGCTTCACCCACGCTGGGCTGCGCGTTGAAGATCAGGCTGATCGTGTGCAAGCTGTCACTGCTTTTAGCTGTTACGGTGTGCGATAGGCAAGATCCCTTCACCCTGATGTTACACTGCATCTGCTCGGGAGTCCATGCAGCGAGACATGCTGCTTGTAGCCTTGTTGCTCTTGTTTGAGCTCCGAGACCACGCTGAATTTGGAAATAGGCCTACTTCCAACTGCTGTGTCGATGTGCGCTTGTAGTGACCGCTTGAGTGTACAATGAATGCGCCAGACAACGACTGTCAATGTGACTTGCTTTCCGATGATTTGTGGGCCAAGAATTTCTTTTGGTTGCTGCCGAAAGTCTGCAGGGAGTCAGATCAGGACCTCCCTGTTTGGTATATTCTGCAACACCCCGCCACAACTCGAGACTACCGTTGCTTTCAACAGTTGAGACTGACCTGCCACCGTTTCAACAAGGTCTTTCTCCGGCATCCCGAGCTTTCAGCTTGCGTATATCTGCAAGAGTACCTCAGTCAAGATGCTCTGCCTAGTCTGATACCCTGGCTGCAGCGCCGCAGTAGCGCGGTGCGATCCTGTATATATGTCTGCGATACTAGTTGCGCTGAGCCTGCCCTTGCGGCATTGTCCAGCGAAGCGTCCACGCTACTCACAGCTGTCATTTTCAGAGCAACCAACAATATTGTAAGCAGTCTGGCGTGCATGACCTCGCTGACAGCGTGTGACCTGCAAGCAAATGCTGTGGAGCTCGCGCTGGCGCCGTTGAGCACCCTTCAGTCACTCAGGAGACTGCATTTGCGGGGTGGAGATTATCTTGTGGAAGGGCTAGCAGGCCTCACCTACCTTGACCTTGACCATGCAAGTGTTACCTGCGTGAACACATTGGGCCTGGTCAACACCATGGAAGAGCTTGATCTGGTTGACAGTAGTATGACTGGACTACATCCTGAAGGCCTTGCTGCCGTGACAGCCCTGAAGTCCTTGTCCATCTATGGCTCTGAAATAGCAGCAGATGTCATCACCCAAAGTTTTGATACTAGACTTGGGAGCAGAACAAGGCTGCCAGCACAATTGCCTGTGCTCAGCTGCATGACATTTTTATACTTAGCAAGTTACTGTGCTGTCCAGCGTGAATTTGATATCAGCTGCTTGTCCACGCTGCATAACTTGCGTGAGCTTTCTGTTAGCTTAAATGGTAGTGTGGCCCAGGGAAGGGTGGGCCCTACCTTAAGCTGTCTAAGCAACCTTGAATCACTCAAAGTGAGTTGTTCTCCTGTTCAAGGGCATCTACTGATTCTGCAAGCTCCGTGGCATCTCATGCTGAGGCTGCAAAGGGTTTCATTCAGTGCTGGTGTTTACCGTTTTAGTCAGGATCTTTTGGGCTTGACACATCTGACCGAACTGAAAGAAATTGTATTTTCGGGTGGCAGCCCAGGAGATAGTTCGAGTTTTGCAGTGTTTGGGGCCTTGGTTTACAACATAGCCATCCACTGTCCTGCTGTCATCTTGAAATTTCCTGGACGAAGTGGTCATAGGTCACCAGCAGAGCATCTGTCAGCCTTTGAAGCAACGCTGGCAGTGTAGTTGCGGTTCCGGGTATCAGTCTTCCATTGGAAGCTGATTCTGCACCATTTGTTCACGCCACCTTGTGCTGCTGTACAGTTTGTGATGAACAGTTTTAACACCCTCTCATATCATATCCCAGGACCTGGGACCTGGGACCCAGGTAGCAAGAGCTGTCCCTAAAAGTAGCACTGTGAAATCACAACATTGTAGTAGAATATGTCACAAGTGTCTGTATTGAGACAACGCACCAGGATCATGCACGCCTCGTGACTTGCTGAGACACTGGTAATCCAGCACATCTCGACCATATCAAGTGCATAGCATGTTTGTCAAGTGCACCCGCCATGCAGCCAAAGTTTTCAGTTCAGGCCTAGGGGTATGTGCTGAGATAGCAGTCCGCTGCCTCTCTGTCAAGTGCACAGCAGGGGCCCCATCGCTGCTAGGATTTTCGACACTTCAGAAAACATCGTGGAGTAACATGCTACATGACCAATTACACAGCAGGATCCAAGCTGGCTTGTAGACGATCAGTGTACAAGTGTATGTAACAGATAGAGTATATATGGCTAAAGGTCAATCTGACGGACACGCTGGTTATTGCCAGACCAGCACACTGCATATCGTCTGACAAGCCAAATCAGCAAGCTCTGACGAGCTCAAAGGCAGAGATCAGCTGTGAATGCATGCCATGCATTCTGAAAACAAAGGTACAACTGTGTCTGGTGGTCTGTTCTATGATGTCACCACAGCTACTGCCCAATACTGTATGCCCAAGGCATTCTCCACAAGCAGCAATCTACCTCCAAGCACCTGTACGTTGCGTATGGTAGACAAACACAATGTTGTAAGTCCATGCAGACGCAACAAATGCCCATTTGCATCGTGACCAGTGCCACTTGCCGACAGATCTGCACGTCTGTCGGTGTATTCTACAAGCCAAATCTGCGGCGTGGTGTGGTCAGCGGCGTGCGCATGCCAGGTGTTGCGATGGAGCTGCGCTGCCTCTCCTTGGCTTCCTGCTCTTTCTGTACCAGCTCTGCAGCAGTGGCAGCTTTCAGGTCTGCCACTGCTTGCATCTGCTCGTTCATGACGGCTTTGTGCTCTTTCTCCTTCTGCCGCTGCTCGATGCGAGAAGTATGACTTGCCTGCAGCACAGCTTCAAACAGTCACGCAGGGGTCCATTGTGGCCCTCAGATGCATGGGCAGAGGTAGTGCAGCTTTGTACTTTTGGAGATACTCAGGCACGCAATCTTGGGCTGCTGTGACTCCTCACCATGCTGCAGCAATAGTAGCACAGACAATAGGCATGTACTTCCATTATATGAAGCATGAGCCTTCCGCGCAATTTTGCAGAGGTAACGCATCTGAGAACTCTTGCAGATCTGCAATGCAAGGCTTCAAAGCAAGGAGTGCCTGGAGACTGACCTTGATGCTGAAGAACATAGGACCCATCTCTGCCAGCCACTCCGGGTCAACAGCCGTCACACACTGCATGTACTCCTTGCTAGTGTACACCAACTCATGGTACACAATATAGTCTGGGGTGTACCCCAGGCCATACAGGGCGCTGCTGGGGTGCAGGAAACAGGGCATGCCACTGCGGCAGTTGTTGTACTCCCCGATACCCTTCAGCTTTGCTGCATTGTGGAAGTATGCGCTGCAGATAGCTTTGCGTACAATGTCCCAGTCTGAGCCTGAGGAGGTGATGGGAATCTTCTGCTGCTGCATGATGTCCAGCAGCTGTGTGCGCACCTCCTTGGCTTTCTTCAGACCTGTCAACCACCAAAAGCATGATGGTGCCAGGTAGCTGTCCTAGTTCTCATGCTTAGACGCAGATGGGTTGCCAGTCAGCAATCATGTTTGCTTATGCAAACCTTTGTCAAGAGTCCATGCAGATGCCGTGCTGGGATTGCAAAGGTATGCTGGTAGATGCGATGCAATCTGCAAAGCTGCAAGACTTCTTTCTTCACAAGAGCATATGACCCACAGGTCTGCACTCACGTCTGTTTCAGCACTCCTTGCCCATCAAAAAGTTGGCAGTATGCATATTGTCAGCAGCAAAGTGAGCAAAATGCTTTGGTGATACACCTAAATGGTCCGCATTTGTGTGTATCTGATATCAGCCTGCAGCTGCTGCTTGTTCTCACCTTTGTTCTGCAGGAAATGGTCATTGCACCACTCAGTGCTGTAGCGGTTGGTCTTCCACTGTTGGTAGATGTGCAACAGCGTCAGATGGTCACTCTCAGGAACAAAGAACTTCTCTCGTGCCGAGTCACTCTCCTCAGCTCTGTCTGGGGGCCGGAAGAACACGTTTGGCACACTCAACATGGACACAACTGTCAACACCTACACCACAACATGCCTGCTGTTGACACCGCAGTCACAATTATGATCCTGTTGTTTATCGCCAAGACTGTTGCATTGACAATGCTGGGTGCTTAGCTACAAATGTGCAGCTTTCAAAGAAATGCATGGACAGCTTTGTACAGCTGTTGCTCACAGCACAAATGCAGCAGTTCAAGGGAAGGTGTCTTGAGACCACTCAAGGTGCTGCACCTGTGTCATGAGCAATAGCTACATGAACCTATTCAAGCACCCTTGTCAAAGTTGCTTCACATTGTCACTCACCCTGCCCGTGGGCAGCAAACACACAGTGCTGTTACATTGTGTGTGTGCAGTGATTGCAGCAAAAGCTGACAGAAGCTAAACTGACCTCATTGGAGCAGCCCATCTCAGCACCCATGAGCAGCATCTTGGCCAAGGGCGGGTCCAAAGGGAACTCCACCATCTTACGCCCTAGCTTAGTCAGCTCGCCAGTGTTCCCCAGGGCGCCCAGCACCCACAGCTGATACATGCTGTTCAGGATGTTATCCTTGGGAGGTGGGTCCATGAAGTCAAACTCCAACAGGTTCTCAACGTTCAGGGACTTCAACAGCAGCACTGTGTTGCCCAGGTTGGTGCGCTGGATCTCTGGCACGGTGGTTTCCAACATCTCGTTCCTGTAGGCGGTCTCTGTGAAGAGACGCCAGCAGTGGCCCGGCCCGGTTCGGCCTGCTCGGCCTGACCGCTGGTTGCAGCCTGCCTGGCTGCAGGGGAAGACTTGCAAGGCGTCCATGCCCATCTTTGGGTTGTAAACCTGTGGGCCACAAGTAGGTCAATCGTTACATGACTGAGGGTTGCAGCACTCACACCTGGCAATGGGTAGTGCAAGATATGTATATGGTTGGCGGCTGCTGCACTCAATCCTGGCACTGCAGCAGTGCAGGTTCACCTGAACAGAGTGCCACAAGAGTACAGTCCATATCTGGCTACGATGATGCACAAAATTGTGAAATTCACATCCCATCTTGTTCAGGGGCAGCTATGAATCTGCCTGTAGTGTGAATGTGATGCATGCACGCCTGAATAGTGCATCTTCCAGCTTCTGTCACATAATAGCATACAACACTGTGTAACATGGCTTGCACTGTGTATCATGGCTTGCACTGTGTATCATGGCTAGCGCTGTGTAAGATGGCTTGCGCAGTGTATCATAGCTTGCGCTGTGCTGAACAATGCCATCAACAGGCAGGGAATCACAGTGTTACAGGAGTGTCACAGGAGCTGGGTTGAGTGAAGAGGAGCAGGGCACCTTGAGCTTGCAGTAGCCGGTGTCAACCACATAGATGATGCCGTCCACTGTCAGACTGGTCTCAGCAATGTTGGTGGACACCACCACCTTGCGCATGCCCTCGGGTGCCTTCTCAAAGATCTTGCTCTGCAGGTCTGCTGGCAGCTGGGAGTAGATGGGCAGGATGAGCAGGGGGGGTACCCCTTCCCCCAAGTGATCCAGGCGCTCCTATAGCACTCAAGATATTGAGCAGCAGCATATTGCAACAAGACTGAAAGTGTGGTGCATCGGCTAGTTCTTGTCTGTAACATCTGACAATGTGTGCTGTTAACATGATACTAGAGGCATACAGAGACTACCCAATCGTTGTGTGCAAATACTACCCAATCGTTGTGTGCAAAGCTGCACAGCGGCTGCTGCATGGAAGCCAGCAACTAGCAACTGCAAAAGTCAGCACATTTGTGGTAATAGAGTAGTCAAGCAAATGAACAAGCAATGCATGCACATGTCACTTATTGGACGCAGCCTGCCAGGGCCCAGAAGAATCACCTGAAGGGCAAAGCAGGTGGCTTCAATCTCCTCCTGACCAGTCATGAAGATCAGAATATCCCCTTCAGGGTGGCCCAGATGAATGGCAATGGCTTGCTTCACAGCAGCCTCCACATAGTCCTCCTGGGGGGTCTTGCTGAACAGGGTCTCCACTGGGAAGGTGCGGCCGGGGATCTTGAAGACGGGCACGCTGCCGAAGAAGTCGGAGAACTTGCGGGAGTCCAGGGTTGCGGAGGTGACGATCAGCCGGAAGTCCCGTCGCTGAGCCACCACCTGATGCACAAGCCAAGATGTTGATGATGCCACATAATCAGTTGCAGAAATTCACCATGCCAGCATGTCCATGAGCATATCTGGATGCAGATTACACAGTCATGCAGTATAGACCAAATTGTATATTTAGACTACACATATCAGGAGCTTGATGCAGGAGAACCCTCAAGCCTGTGTATAAACAGATAAGGATAGGCACCAATTTGGACAGCAAACAGATGCTGAGCAGCACAGAATACAGCACTATATAGCTGATGTTGACTGATTACAAGCAATGAGCAAATTGGGGGACCAGTCAAATAGTCCTGCATGGGAGAACGCTGACTTTGACTCAGAGACGACTGTCAAAGAACAAATGCATACACAATCACGGTGCTGTCAGGGTGCATGTACAGGTCTCCTGCCACAGGCATGTTGATAGGCATGTTCCAGCGCAACACACCTTTTTCAAGATCCCAAACAGCACATCAGTGTTGAGAGACCGCTCGTGGGCTTCATCCATGATGACAGCGCTGTACCCATCCAAGTCACCCTCCCTCAAAGTCTCCCTCAGCAGTACCCCATCAGTCATGTACTTGATGATGGTCTTGGGGCCGGTGATGTCCTCAAATCGGATGGCATACCCTACTTCTTCACCAACAGTGACTGCCATCTCATCGGCCACACGCTTGGCCACACTGACAGCAGCCACGCGGCGGGGCTGGGTGCACCCCACCACACCCCAGTCTGTGTAGCCGTCTTCGTGCAGGTACTGTGTCATCTGCAAGGCAGCAAAGCACAGTCTGCAACAGACACAATGCTTGATGGATTGACACCAATGTAACATACTCAAGCGCACTTTGTACACGCTGGCATACATTTGATGAATGCATGAATCACATGGCTGTTCAAGGCTTTGTTTGCTGCAGTTGATCATCTGCATGCAGGTGGTTTGTCAGCTGTTCATGAGAACACCATGCTTGCAACTGTCACCCTATGCATGCATGCTTGCAGATGCTACTCTGTACTGCCGCACCAGAGTCAAATTATTTGGGCTCACACGTGTCATAGCAGGGTAGCGCAGCCTTCTCAGTAAATCCCACATTGTCTCAGATGTGATGAAACTATATCTGAAGCTTGTATTACTTCACTATGGTTCTCCAGACGTTATGTTTAGTGGAAGACAGATAATATATTGTTTCTTTATAACTCTAAATGGTGCACGTGGAAGGGTGCATTACCTGTGTGGTCTTGCCTGATCCTGTCTCTCCCACCACCACCACGACCTGGTTCTCCCTGATGACTTGCAGCAGCTCCTCCCGGCAGTCAAAGACTGGCAGGAACTGCCGCTGCTGCTGCAGCGTTCTGCTCTTTGCCCAGTCGCTGATTGCCTGAACCAGGTCAACAACACACATTCAAAAGAGAGCTCTGGTGTTTCTGTGACGGTGTCAGATCATTTGGAGAGCGTAAGCAGGCTATCTTGGTATTCCCCTTTGCGCATGCCTGCATGCCTCTGAGGCTGACATGATGCCATCATCAGTCTATGCCTGGTGCAAAGAAGCCTTGACTACAATTTTGATGCTGTAGCTGTTAGAAGTGCTGTAGACACCACTTGCCTAGACTGGTGATGCTTGCATGTGATACTTGCATGGCAATCAGATTTGCATATGCAGCACCAAATCACCAGCATTGCCAAGCAGCATGACAATAGCATTCTGGCATAGTAGGCGGCACCGAGAGGTCAATTTGACTTCTGCACTTTATGTCGACTGTGCCATGCTTCAACTAATCGCCGTGGACTGGCCTGGATGGAATAATAACACAAATTCTAACTCTAAGGGCTGGTGAGTTCAGTCTTTCTGTGCTGCTTGTGCACAGACGCAGTGGAGTTACAAAGCAATGCTAGCTGCAGGCAGTGCAGAATCTGGCCCTATGCAACTGAGAGGAGCTCATCACAAATCTACACTGGTCAGACATTTGCGGTGGAGTGAGTATGAGTGATGAGATGGTACGAGTTTCAAGCGCACAGTCAACGTATTGGCATGTAGCCTGATTCATCCCAGATGCAAGCACACAGGAGCCTGCTGCAGAAGCTGCAGTATGGGGTCTCAAATTGCTGCCCGGTCTACCAGTAAAGCAAAAGTCAATTGAAAGAATGACCTGATCGCGAACATTGGATGATCTTTGCTGATGATTTTTGTTTGCTAGACAGGCATAAACAGCAATGCATACCTCATTCTTCTTGTTGCCGTAGGTGGCAGCTTTCCTGGTATCACCTTCATCATCAGAGCCCTCCCCATCAGAGAGCAGAGCCTCTTTGGCTCGCGCCTTCTCTTCTTTCTCACCCTCTGTCAAGCCTGCACAACCACCAGACTGTTAACACATCCTGATTGTAACACTTTTACACAACTAAGGAACTTGCATGGCTTTACACAGGGTGGAGGGCTTAACAAACAAAGCACTGAATGCATGCATGAACCAGCGCAGTGATGTACCTACTGTGCAGCACAATTGGGCAGCAAATTTGAGGGTGCAAAAGCAGTTGTAGGCAACATAGGCAGTTGTAGGCAACAGAAGCAGAGGCAGCATGCATGACTGACCTGTGATCTTGCCCATCTTGGAGCCTGCAACCTCCCAGAAGCGCTGCCGGCTCTTCCCTTCATTCTTCTTCTCCCTGATCTCCTTCACCAGCTTGGAGCCTGACTTGGCAATGACTGCCAGGTCAGAGGTGGGGTCTCGGAGGGGCATGATGGCCTCTGCCTGCTTAGTAAAGATGACACGGCCGTCCAGGAAGGGAGGCCGGGTGTCATGCACCAGCAGCATTGTGCGCACGTCTGCATCGTTCGAGAAGTCAGTGTCCACCTGCACAGCATTGCTGCTGTTATTGCACACCATATGGAGTGCTTGCCATACCATACCTGAAACATCTCCACAATGTAGAAACACGTTTTTACTGTCCCCAGACGTTTCTCTATTTAGATTTCCAGTACAGGGATGACGTGTCTGAGTTTAAAGCAGACGTCTCTTCGGTTGAGAAGAACAGCATGTTTTGTGAAAGTTTGCACCCCTGAGAATATCCACTGCCATATATGGCAGGGTCAGAAGGTCAGGCAATGCCTGCCTTGCAATCATGGCAAGGTTTCAACAAATTTGGCTCTGAGATCTGCTGAAGCGTGGTAGGATGCAGCCAGTTCATGCTGCCAAGCAGGCCAGCTGTGCAGTGCATTTTGGTGATGCAGAGGGGCACCAGGTCTGCCCACCTCTCGCATGCGCACAACACCAGAGGTAAGCATCCGGTTCTCTTCCCAGGCATTCATGTCCTTCTGCAGCTCATTGGCACGCTTGCTCTGTGCCAGTGTCATGTTGGTGCCGTCCCTCCTCTTCATCTTCTGCTGCATCTCCGCCTCCTTCTTGGCAAAGACAGCCTCATCGCCCAAGAAGGGGTTGTGGGTCTCATCCACCTGGGCTCCCCCTTCTTCTTGATCATACCATTCCCTGTCTAGCTGCACCTGCGGGATAGCAATGAGGCTGTCAGATAGATCTCTGTATATCTGTGTGCGTGTGAATACCCTGCCAAAGACACTCTTCACACTGAGCTGTATCTGCACAGCAGGGTCAGGCTACAATGCAGATGCTGTGCAGCAGGCACAGTGCAGCTTCAGCTCTGTCAGTGATGACATTTCAAACACAATAGCCTGCCAGAGTGTAATTGCAAGCATTTGATGTGACCCGACTGCAGCAGCTTCAAGCACAAGCTCATCTTGACGCTACTCCATCAAATGCTCCATTTTGCAACAGCAGTCTCTGGTGCAGCTAGGTGCAGAGGAAGACAAGCGCATGTGCATCTGCTTGCCTGCTCTTCTTTATACTGTGCATCTGCCTCCATGACGACACCAGCATGGTCTGATGGCTTGAGGTCTGGGGAGCGCTCCACATCAAAGGTGCTGCGGTTGCTGGTTGGCTTGCGGGCCCATGATGTGGACTTCAAGGAGCCTTCGCCTATAATGGGGCTCTCCTCGACATCAAACTGGACATTACTGCGCCGAGCACGTGGAACACCTGCAGTGTGAGCTGCTGTCGATGCAAGTGATGACAACTCTGATTTGGTCAGATTTGGCTAGATTTGATTAGCGTACACAGACGCAACACTCATTGAGATTTCATCTGCTGTATATGTGAATAATCAAGTACACAGTGTCATCAGAAACAGCAGATGCTGCTGCTGAATGGTTGACAGAGACAGTCACAAACAAGCAGTTGCAATTGCACAGTCCAGGTCACATCTATGACTTCTGAGGCCACAGTCAAGGCTTGCTGGGTAGCACAGTAGACAGGACTTACTTTTGCCTGTGCCAGCTCGTACAGGAGAAGGAGCTGGGGAGGCCATGTAGTCCCACTGGGATCTGCCAGTGCCCCCTCGGCTGGGAGTTGGGGTTGCCCTCACCGAGCGTGAAGGGGTCATTTCCCACTCATCTTCTTCCCGCTTGATCAGGGGGGTACCTGAGCCCTCCCAGCTGCTGCGATGCCGTGACTCACTCCTGGGCCTGTCCTTATCCCTGTCCCTGTCCCGATCCCTATCCCTGCTGCTATCTCTGCTGCTATCCCTGCTGCTATCCCTGCTGCTATCCCTGCTGCTGTCCCTGCTGCCATCCCTGCCTCTATCTTGGTTGTATCTGTGGCCATTGTCCCTGTCTGAGTCTGAGCCTGTGCGTCTATCGTGCCTATCATGCCTGTGTCTGTCACTGGCATGGTCAGACTCATGTCGGCCATTACTGTGGCGGCCATTGCTGTGCTGAGCAGTACTGGATGCATAAACACCCTCTTTGATGCGGTCATCCTTCTGCCTCCGCTCGGCAATGGCCTTTTGAGCAGCAGAGTTGACGCCACCTGAGGCATGCGCTAGGCATCAAGTGATGACACGCTTGCCATGTCTTGTATAGGCATGGTATTTGCTTTGTGTCTTGACCAGCATTGCAATATACATGCATGTGTACACAGTGTAAAGACGTGTGTGTCTTTGCACATGGCATTGCCATTGATGCTAATGTCATGCCTGGCACCTTGTGAGCAAATATGAACAGGCTTGCAGGAATTGTTTGACTCAAATGCACAGAAGTTTAGGTACAGTGAGCTTGATATGAGCCAAAGCATGGGAGGCTGACCTGGATGAGAAGGAGTGTCAAGTCTGTTACTGCGATACTGACGAGGCTGTCCCTTGTTGCCAGCATCTTGTTGGCTCATTGAAGCGATCGGTGCTTCCTCCTCAGCGTCATCCAGCTCTAGACGTGAACGCTTGCCAAGAGCTGGCAAGGCTTTGCCAGCCTCCTCACGCTTTTGCTGTGCAAGCTTGTCCAAACCTGCAAACACCTCACAACACACTTGTAAAGTACAGACCGGCTGCGTGTGAAACCCCTCTGGTGCATTTGTCGCTTTTTCATGCGTACAAGTCTGCTTGCCATGTGCTTTGGCAGCGAGTCGTTGCTGTGACACCTGGTCTCACACCTACCTAACAAAGAAGGCCTTGGTTCTGGAGCTTTGAAAACGTGTCTTTCTTTTCCGGCTGGAACGTACAACCCGCCTTGGGTCTCCATGAAGATCTGGGGCAAAGGCGTTGCCAACACGTAGTCTCAGTAAGCATGCATGAGTAGCAAAGGCTGCATACAGCTGTTGTTGGTTGTAAATAACCACCAACCGCCAGGTTCTCTTATGTAATTCCGAGCAATCCTCAAAGAAGAGTCCTCAGACGCTCTCGCAACGAGACTGACGATACATCTGCGATCAGATTTGCTCTGCAACTGTGTGTGTGCGTGCGTGCATATGTGCATCTGTGCGTATGTGCGTGTGTGAGTGCTCCGAAGTCAATGAGACAAAATTATTGTGCCCAAAGTTGCGCACAAGCAACGCTAGTAGTTCAGTCCAAAAGAATGAGCTCGGACCAAAAGATCGCTGACATCAAACGTCAGCTAGGCGAGGCAGTCAACAGGATAGAAAATATTCAAGGAGGCCGTCAACAACCTCTATTGAGCAAAATATCAAGTCACTTTAGAACGCAAGGCAGCAGCATTGTCAACGTTGCTCTCACAGCTAGCGTTTTTGCCGTCGCTTTTGGCAGACTGCAGCAAAAGCAACAGCACGAGGCAAGGAATACCTGAGCCAGCTTTGCTGTCAAGCAGACCCTTTGCCACAAGGCGACACGCTTGTGCTCAGAGACAGGTGCCGACAAGTTTTGCTGCATGCAGAGCGAAAAGAAAAATTGGCAAGAACATCAGCAGAAGCTACAGCTGGACCGTGACAGGTACACTTCTGACCATACCCACCATCAAGTCGCCAGCCTGCATTGTAGGCTTACACTGCTCAAAGAAAAGCTGGGACCGTGCATGAAAGTTTTTTGGCAAAGCAGGCTTTCAGAGCAAGTATCAGGTCTGGAAAGGCAGCTGATACAGCTCAAAGCTGGAGTACAAAGAGAACTTAATGATGGGGGCTACCGCTTAGGACCTGTCAGAAGCAGGTTGCAAGAAATGCTAGAGGATTTTGCGACAGCATCCAGCTCAACATCTAGCCAGCAATCACAGCAGCCTATCATGCCGCCTTTGCCAGGCATGAGACAGCAGCCAGCTAGCTTGCCAACTGCACCTCAACCGGTGAGTTGATTGCATATGTCATATGATGCACTGACCTCAGGTTTAGGTTCTTTGTCTGCTATTGCGCAAACAACATGCAGGCACAACCGCCAGCTCAGCCAAATTCAGATAAACAGATGATGATCTGACTGAAGCCTGGCCAAGGAACAGAGGCTTTTGCAACCAAGTTGGATGGACCCAGCAACGATGTTAGCAGCTATCCGTGTGAGAGCGCTGTTTCGGTGCCGCAGCAGGCTTGATCTGCACTTGTATTGACATTACCTATCCAGCAAATACTACTGGGCAGATAGCACAGGCACAACTGTTCCAGCTTTGCAGGCCTCTGTGAAATACCTGAAATCCCATTCCTTTATGCAAGCAACTTACTGGACACAACAAACCGCAAAATAGTCAACAGTAGCCACTGCGCATATTGCTAGTAAGGGCACTTTGCAGTTGTTAGTGCAACGAGTCAACAGGAGTAGCAACTTCAAGCACCAGTCAACAAATACACACTTGAATGTTGCAGCTCTTGATGTAATAGTTGGTCACTAGACATGTAGTAGTTGCTACACACTGACCTCAGGAAAATTGAACATGCATAAACCAGGTGCCTGCATATGTCTCCATACACATCAGTGAGACTGGAGATCTTGAAGTGCACCTGCCCAGAATGTCGAACATGCATACAGGAAAGATCCAGCCGGAACAATGTGCCCTGCTCGTGTGTGATGTGCAGGAACGGTTCACAGCTTTGATCACTGGCTTTGATGTTGTAGTGGACACTTGCCGCAGAATGGTACTCATTTGAGCCCTCTGTATAATGCAGTGTCTTGCTGCTGATGCGCGGTCTGTCTGAGCGGTCCGCAGAAACGTGTTTGTTCGCGCTGTATAGGTCGCTGGTGCAAAAGCCTTAGACATGCCAATCTTGGTAACAGAGCAATACCCCAAGGCCCTTGGGGCTACGAAGCAGCTTATTAAGGACTCTCTCCCGACTGGAACGCAAGCTCATCCCAAACTCCTGTTCAGTATGTGCGGTAAGGAGAGTATGCACTTTGAAATGGAGACAAAGCCTTGCTCAGCTGTAAGCTGAAAGCAGCACTGCCAAATCAGGTGATGACACAGCAGGCTGGTGGGCACAGCACTCTGAAATAAGACAGGTGTGTGTATGTGTTCATTCCACTTTTGTTAGCATCAATATCATGGCTCAGGTCCCAACCTGACTAAGCCAATCCCTTAAATAGCATCAGCATGTGAAAATGACCGAAATAGGTCGCTAACACTGGTTTGATGCCCATGCACACTCTCAGTGCCCTGTTGTCAATTGCAGGTGCTGCTTTGTGGTATTGAGGCTCATGTTTGTGTCCTGCAAACAGCTGTGGACTTGTTAGGTACTGCTTGATGCACCCAGTTGATCACGCTGTATGGCAGTCAGGTGTCTCAGCTTGTTGCCTACGCAGAGCATGGAATAGAAGTCCATTTGGTGGTGGATGGAATCTCTTCACAACGGCTGGTCGACAGACAGGTTGCACTGAAGGCAAGCACAACTACATGTCCACAGCTTGCTATGCATTGCGGCACAGGCCCAGGCTGCACATCACTGCCATCCTGAGCTGCAGGGCTGATTGTTGCATTAGCTGTAATGCAGAGACTCATCATACTGTCTGATGCTGCCTGCAGCGAGCTAGCCAAAGTGGAGCCTTCCTTGGCACCTCAGAAATGCTGCTCTTTCAGCTGATGCAGGGTGCCAAGGTAGCAATCTTCAAACAGTCGTTCTGTAGTCAGAAAGTGTTGCTTCCTGCAATGGCACAAAGTAGTGTACTGGGTTGATTTGGTGTGTTCAACTCATGCAGCATCCAGCCTTCAAGACCATCAGCACCTTATTCAAGGAAAAGCGGGCTGACAGCCCTTTGCCAGGCAAACTTTGAAAGCAGCTCTGCCAGGTTCAGCATCCACGCAGTCCGCCGCCTCTGCCTTATTTTGCAGCAGCTCACATGGTACAGCGCTCTTGCTCATCCTGCAATAAGATCAATGGTACCTTTGTGACAGTCTCATGAGTGGCTTGACAACCAACATTTGCTTTGTGTGGGTGGTTCCCAAAAGTAACTGATGAGAATGTCGAAATGCATAGCCTGAAGGTCGGACAGTCCGCGAGGGATGTTGCAAATTGGCCTAGATTAGCAGCAGACTGGAAAATGGCTTTCGCTCCAAGGTCACTTCAGTCTTGCAATCAAGTCAGCCCACCTGTGTCCTATGTCTGTTTATACGCACAATACACTGCGGCAAGTGAGAAGCCATCGCGCGTGAACGCTTAGACAATGCAGTACTGCGGCTGACAAGTTCACTTGCCAAGCGCTGCTCGGTCAATCCTTTCTGCCTATTACGTCTACTGGCTGTGCAGCACCAGCGCATCGAAAGACGTCTGTCCAAAGGCTGCATGCGTCACCATCAAGTGTCAACGGGTCCATCCTGGTTGCCGTGTAGCTTGCGGCGCATGGAAACACTTGATCAACGACCGATCACACCTGCAAGGGTCACCTGACGCCAGCATGCCAAGAGAGCTCATCACCATCCAGGTGGGACAGTGTGGCAACCAAATCGGCCATCGCTTCTGGGAGCTTGCTTTGAGGGAGCATGCAGCCAACAATTCTGCCGGCCTATTTGATGAAGCCATGAGCAGGTGATCACAGCAGCAACGCAATCTCTGGTGTGACCACCTTATTGACCAGGCGTCTCTTTGTGCAGTTTCTTCCGGAACGTGGACTGCAGAAGCAAACCGCCAAGGTGCGCCCAGACTCCTCAGCAGCCTGCTTGCAACTTGCTCAAGCCAGTCATCAGTAGACTTGCTTGTTCAACAGGGACATCCCAGTTGGAGACGGAAGTGCCCCTATCAGCAACCTCAAGGTACTTGGCATGCTGCCGCATCTTGTTGTGAAACACCTCATGCCCTTAATGAAAGTCAGAGGTCTGAGATGTCTGCGTAGAATGCCTGCAGGCAAGGGCAGTGCTGGTGGACATGGAAGAAGGCGTCGTGAATGAAGTGCGCAAGGTAAACTACTCTCAGCAGTCTTTATCATCAGTCCAGCAGCTCCACGCTGTCTTGAGCATATCAATGCTGGTGAGATGTCACTTCTCCAACATGACACTGCACCCTAGTCTGCTGACCGTGCAGGGTCGTCTTGGTGGCCTCTTTGACGCTCAGCAGCTGCTGACAGATGTCAGTGGTTCTGGCAACAACTGGGCGCATGGGCACCACCTGTACGGGCCACAATACAGGGACAACCTGCTGGAAAGCATACGCAGACCTGTAGAGGCTTGTGAGTCACTGCAGAGCTTTCTGCTGCTGCAGTCATTGGGCGGTGGAACTGGCAGTGGCTTGGGATGCTACATACTGAATCTGCTGGAGGTAGGCACAGTGTCCTCTAGGTCATAGCCTCTCAAGCTTGGTCTATGAACTGTGCTATGATGCCATGCTGGTCTAGCACCCTTGCCTGTGCATGTTCAAGAGGCTGCTCATTGTATGCTGCATAGGACCATGTTGTAACATGTCAAAACCAGATGCCGTAGCATTCAGATGAGTCATCACGCTGAACGTACGTGTAAAGACAAGCATCAGTGTGCTTGGAGCAGAAATTGATTCATGGCTGATGGGGTATCTGTCCCCTCTATCTGATGCTGCTGTCAATTAGGATTATGTCATGACTGCATGATCTGCACCTGACTACGCCACCCAGCAGGGCACTTGCACTGCTTACAGTCGCCATGACAGACTCTGATTTCGCTTGCAGGATGAGTTTCCAGAGGCATACAGGTTTGCCACCTCTGTCTTCCCTTCAGAAGACGATGATGTCATCACATCCCCATACAATGCACTGCTGTCCCTAGCAGAGCTGACTCAGCATGCTGACGCCGTGTTCCCTTTGGAGAACCAGGCCTTGATGGACATGTGCAGCTTGATTCAGACTCGCAGTGGGCCTTCAGCTACTCAACCAGCCTCTTTGCTGTCTGGACCCTCTGCAGGTGATTGACTGTCTGCACTCCCATGTAGCAGAGTTTGACTACAAATTTTGGACATTTCTGTGGTGCAAAACTGCATCAAAAAACTTGTTTCGTCCAAATTCGGCATTTTCAGAATTTGCTCAGTCATTGTCAGTCGAAGCCTCTGATGAATTCTAAAGGCAGGAAGATGCAACTTGAATGATTGACCGATAATTGCTTGCTGAATGTGTTTGCTAGGTCCTTTGTGCAGGCAGCACTGTAGCAGTGCGCTTTCTGCCCGTTTGCAACCTGTGCTATGCATACTGCAATGATGAACAAGAATGCTGGTTCTGTAAACCAGTCTGCATTTTACATACCAGCGAGATGGGCTGACAGGAAAAGCATGAACAACATCACACACTGCAGCTGGTCTGCTACACTATCTTTGTTGCAAAGCAACCAGTGCATGGTACTTGTGACTGTTGTCGGAAGGAACCAGTGCATGGTAACTATGGCTTTTGCAGGCAAGTCAAAAGGGAAGGCCTTTGATGGCATGAATGGCATAGCAGCCAACATGCTGCTCCACCTCACCAGCTCAGTGCGCTTTGAAGGAGCTCTGAATGTTGACCTGAATGAAATCACGACAAACCTGGTGCCTTTCCCTAGACTGCACTTCCTACTAGCTAGCCTTTCCCCGTTGGCTGCTCCCAAGGATGTGGGCAAGCTGATGGGACCACCTAGGGCTGTAGACCAGGTACTGTCCAGCTTATCATTTCAAGTTTTTTTCCATTTCATACCTTACAGTCTGGGGTGTGGAGCCAGAGCTTATCCACCTAGCAGTCCATGGCTCTCAAGTTCAAGATGCGTTATACTGTGTGCAAGACATGAATCTGATGCTGCCTGTCCTATGGCCTTGCCTGATTAAGCATAATGTTGCTGATGCACTCAGAGGATCTGGATTGACAAACTGATGGCCTCTACAATTTCTGGTCATCGTTGCACTCTATATTGCTTGTTTGTTGTACAAAACTTGGCTCTGCAGCAATTCATTGGAAAAAGTGATAGCAGATCACGGTCTTTGGACAGTCTGTCTGGCTTGGAAGGAACCTGCATGACAAGAAGCTGTTGCATCATTGTCATTGCTACTCCAGCTCTCTAGTCAGCATGGTGCTGACATGCAGATCACTCTGCTGCTGCTGCTGCTGCTGCAACTGAAAGGCTCTTGGCCATGCATGATGATGTGTGCAGGTCTTCACAGAGGTCTTCTCCCGTGAGCACCAGCTCATGAAGGTGGACCCACGCAAACACACTTACCTGGCATGTTGCCTGCTCATGCGCGGCAAGATGTCCATTGCAGACATGAACCGAAACGTCACTCGTCTGAAGCCAAACCTGCATATGGTGCACTGGAACTCAGACGGGTTCAAGCTAGGAATCTGTAGCACACCCCCTGTAGGTATGGACCCTGTTGCTTGCTGTGGCACACTGCATGCAAGTATGGTCAAAATTATTATCAACAGCTCTGGCAGCAGTTGGGTCGTGCCTGGAAAGCTGTGTTGGTGTCATAAACTACACATGACGGCAAAGTCATGCACACAAGCATCTGCGGTTGCAATATGTTGACACAGCTCAGTGGCACAGTGCATTTGTCTTTAGTCCTGATGTTGCTGTACTTTTATGCATGCAAGGCAGAAAGCTGCATATAAATACAGGCCTTGTGTCAATTGCTGTGCTGCTGCAGACATTGCTGTGTTGACGCAGGTGTGCCATATTCTCTGCTTGGGTTGGTCAACAATAGCTGCGTAGTCACTAGCTTCAGGACTATGCAGGACCGCTTTGCAAGACTATACAAGAGGAAGTTCTACCTTCATCATTATCTGCAATACATGGAAGAGGCAGCGTTTACCCATGCAATTGAGACTGTGGCTTGCCTGAATGATGAGTATCTTGCTCGGACTGCTGCGGCACCTGTGTGCTGTGATAGGCAATTGACACCAGTTGGAATGCATTTTCTTTGAGCACTGTATGGCATGCTGTCTAGTTGCAGGCATCAAGCCATGATTGCATCCAACGCAGTTCATTGCCAGTGGTAGTGCTTTGGTGGCAAAAGTATGTATTCTGCTGCTATGTCATATGTCATTGAGACTTATGTAGCAAGAGTGCTGTTTCTCCCAGACCACCACTGCTCAGTCATGCTGGTCTGTGGCATATATAGATTCTAGACAGCCTATGCATGCACAACGCCGACATTCATCACCAAGGTTGGCATGCTGGTTTGACAGCTGCATGACGAGGCACTGTGACAGATGAATGCATCAGCAAATGCAGTAAAGACCAGCATTTTTGCTGTCATGCCTAGTCAAACAAAATCATGAAGGCAGATGCGTGCAGAAGCTTGCATATCAAAATCGAAGCAATCATAGCAGCATACTAGAAAGTGCTAGCATGGATAGCGCTACACATCGTGGGTATTCGCTACTGCTGCAAACAACTCCACAACATAGATAACCAGGCTGTCGGTTCCACAAGCAGGCTGATGCTGAGAGGCGCTGACCATCATACCTGAGCATGCTCTGCTAGACTCAGCAAATTCCAGAAAACATTTTTGTGTGTCAACACTTGGCAGAGACACACAATGCCATTGATCACAGTAACAGCCACCTGCTTGCCAAGTATTGCAGAACGACTGCTTCACCCCAGAGCTCGAGCCAAAATGAAACCTCACTATCGCCAGGTGTTTGCGCAAGCTCACATAAGGCAATACACTAGCAGTTTTGTTTTGAACACGATGTATGACAGCTGAATTAACCATGGAAAGGTTAGTACTGGTTACTGCAGCTGCAGGCAGACAAGCAAAGATGACTAGAGTCCTTCTTGTCATGGCGAAACTTGTTTAAAATACTAAAAGGCTCACGTGCAGTATGAGCTTTCATGGCAATACAGTAACTAGTATGCATATACTGCGAATAAGGTATTAATAGGAAGAAGATGTACATCTTTAGCCAACCAATTAGGTTGTACAGATGTGCCAGGGCTGCCAGTAACCTGGTCCAAAAAAAACGTCAGTACTAAGTGTTTATCGTGTAGATACAAAGCACCTGCTGCACCACCGACACATCTATTGCTAACTAGGCTACTCAGCTGGACTTATGCTGCACGTGCGGGCTGAGATGTCACCATGTGACAGTATCTTCAGATGGTGGGCACTGTTGCCACTGCTAGTACTACGGTTATTGCTGCTTTGGCTGATTTGCACACTGCTGCTGTTGCTGCTGATAGGAGTGGACGCTGCTGCTGCTTGTGTGCTTGCTGCTGACTGTGTTTAACTGCCGCAAAATCTTACAGCTCGTGATGTGTAATCAGCTGACTACAACAGGGGCACGCTGCATGAAGTACAGTACAGGGCACCCTGGTTGCAGGACTGATTCATGCACTGTCTCAAAGCCATGTCTTGCATACAGGTTTCTGCTGCCAGGTGAGGTGGCTTCCACCCAACTCCATTTGCCATGTTTGTCTGCAACTTTGGTGGCCTGCACATGTCAGCAAGATGAGCTGCTTGAATGCAGTTCACAGTACTTGCTGTACCCTGAACTCACTTATCAGAAAAACCACAAATTTATATCACACCGAGCAGAAAGGCTGGTGTTGTACTATAGTGCTTTTTGCAATTGAGCGCACATGTAGCCTGGAAGCAATGCTGAGCCAGCATGACTCAATGTGTACATGTGTGCCAGTCTGCTGATTGCAATCTAAAGATATTTCACGGGTCAAAAACACTGCAGGTATGCATGCCCAGCAGAAGTTGTTACACATAGTCCAAACAGGCGAAACTGAGCATGATGCATGCTGTCATGCCTGCTCAGCCTCCATGGCTGCAATGCCTTTTTAGCTTCCAGCAGTGACCCCGCTCAAAGCCAACCTTTGCTTGCTGTCTATAATGGTCAGCTTGAGAAACTACGTTGCAGTAGCGATGACTGAGTGAGATCACTGTTCTATAGATGCCTCGGTGCTGATGACGCAGAGTCACGCAGGATGGGATGGCTCACCGCTTGCAGCAGCTGCCCACCCAGGCCTTGACGCTGCACACTTGGCTGAGTGGCTATCACAGCAAAATGCATGAAAGGACCATGAGCCTGCAGTCAGCAAAAAAACGCATGCAGTGTACTGATGCAGTGTACTGTTGTTGAGTGTTGGCTATGCTTTGGTATGTATTACACCGCCTGCTCTCAACATGAGTTGCACACAAGCAAGCAAGTCTATGAGAACGAGGACCTGGATGCAACTGCATCACCACGCGTCTGGTTGACTTGCCAAGTTTATGCGTCTGATTCATGCACTTTGAGTGTGAAGTCATACGCTCTGAGCTGGAGAATGTGCTCTTTTGTACTGGACCAAGATGGGTCACAAGGTCCAGGATGGTCTCAAGCTAAACATCCAAGAGTTATGCAACTGCTTGTTGCTGAGCTGTTGCACATGATGCCTTCTATATGCTTACTGTAGGTAATTTGCATTTGATTTTGCATATGATACCTTTGCAGCCTGCCAACAAAGCCAATGCTCTGACATACTGAGCAGCTTTTGTTTATGCAAGCTGAGCTGGTGAGACAGATGTGATTTGCTTATCACCTTGTAAAAATCTGTCTGCAATGCATGAAACAGCTCCTCCATCTGAGGAAACACCGGTTCATGCTGACTTTCGAGTGACAGCTGTTCTGGCACGTGAAAGCACCATGCTGCAGCTGAGAAGTTGTCGGTTGCAAAAAAATCGCCGTTTTTTGCAGACCTGGCAGCCGCGTTTGCATATTCACTGACTTGTTGCCCTGCCCTCTCTTTCCGTAAAAAGACAAAAAATGCATCGTATTGAAATGCCTGCACGACGTGCGGAAAGACGTCTTGCCTCCACCGTCTCTTTACAACGAAGCTGCTCCCTCAGATATGCTGTTTACAATCATGCAATCGACATCGTGCCGGGACTGACCTCCCGGAACACTTGCAGACTCCGAGGCACAGCAGCACTGTCCCGCTTACCGAAAACATGCACCGACATGACGAAGTGGCAGCAGAGTAGCTTTCTTAGTTTGCCCTGCAGTCATGACCCGCAGAATGAGAAAGACTTTCATCGTGCATTCCGACGCAAATCTTAGGTTGAAATCTAGTTCAAATAGTAGATCTGGCTCCGAAACACCCCCCTGCAGCAGCCAAATAACAACTTCTGCCTTGCAATTCAGCAGCTAGTTTCGCGGCCTGTTGTCGTTGACGTCCGCAGTTTGAGCCGGCAGCGGGTTCCACAATTCATGCTGCGTCTGACGGTCAAAGTAACCTCACACTAATCCGCCACCCTCACCCATTGCGCGTGTGCGCGTTACAACGGTGGTCCTGGGTGCAGCACGTGCAACTCGCGGCGGAACCTCACATCGTAAAGAACAGCGTCTTCCGAGTCAGTCTGCTCTACAGTCGTCACGTTTCACATTGCTATGGAAATGTTGCACACAAGCAAGCTCCGACGTTGGCCACAACATCTCTGCTGCAAGCCTAGCGACATTGCAACGCACTCAGCCGTATCGTCAGGTTTCATTTGCGCATACAGCCTTTGTATGCCACACAAGGCACAGCTTGTCGGAATCACACAACTGCTAGTTCATTGCAGTCTAGCACAACACACAGCTGCGGCATCATTGGTACCAGAAGTCCTGGCTTTGTTAGCGGCTGTGTTGCAACAAAGACTTCAAGCAGGTGATGCAACCACACTCATGTTGCGTGCAGCTTCGGCACACATTGCGGATCATCTACAAAACTTGGCAATGCATTCAAAGCTCTGCGATCATAGCCGGACCATTCAGTGCCTAAAACACTTATGCAGTGAGGTGTACAAACACTTGTGGAAACATGACCTGTCATGTGCCACAAGAAAAGCCCTTTGTCCAGGGAGAAAAGTCTGTAGTCTCTCACTCACAACAATGAGTCAAGCAAGGCAGCCCATGGAAGCTGACATAACATGCTGGTTATCAACAACATTGCTTTTGTAAGCTGTTGCCAGGCAGCAATTGGCGCAGCATGCAAAAGCAGCAGGGCTATTCTGCTCTGTCAATGCGCACTCGCTTGCTGCTGGCATCTGCAACTGAGGAGTCAACAGGGTCTGGGGATTGATGGCGTGGAGATAGCCTCTTTGAACCCATCATCACCTGCGCGCAGAAAGTCAAGCATTCACATACAGCAACAGACTCTGAGCACAAGCACACACATCTTGATGCCTTCCATAAGTCATTCAATCCATGTCTATGCAATGGCAAGCCGCTGTGCAACAATTCATGACTGAGCTGTCTCTCAATTTCGTGACTGAGTTGTCTCTCAATTTATGACTGATATGTCTCTCAAGATGAGTGGTGGGACCTGCACTCACTTGAGGTTCCCCTGAGCTGTCAATGTCACCCACAAGCCTGCCAAAGGGTGTACTGGAGACAGGCTCTCCTGGAGCCCCAATCTGGCCTCTGCCTTGCACCTCACCAGCTTTGCGGCGGAAGACAGCAGCCTGCACCAAACAGATTGAGAAATCAGACCAGATGGTGTTTGCTAACATAGTGCACAGCACCATGGTGACGTGAAGTGGATCAGCTGAAATGAGCATGCACTGTTGGACACAAGCTTGGCCTGTGCAGCTGTTGTCAGCATCTCTCTTGCGCTGAGTGGCTGACCAGCCACAGCTGAGTGCCTCGCAGACTGGCTCAGAAGCAGGTAAGCACTCCAAATAAACATTTACTCGTGAGATTTCTTAGTTTGACCTTGTTTGTTCATTGTTTACAGCGCCATAGACAAAAGAACCTGGGTCAGGAGCAGTCTACCTGAGAGGCAAAGCCTAGGTCTTTCCCCTGCACACCCAATGCGCTCAGGGCCTTGCCTTCATGCATGGCCTTTCCAGCTCCCCAAAACTTCACGGTGTACCCATGCTTCTCTGCCACCCCCTTGCTCCATTCTTCAAACTCCTGTCTGGTCCTGCACACTAGGGAGAGCTTGAATGGGCAACAACATCATCAGAAGCATCAGCAAGGCTTGCATGACTGGCTCTAAGCCTGAGCAAAAGGGAGGCCACAGCTGGATGCCACACACTCAGACACAAACACACACGTACAGCAGCAGTCAAAAGTCTGCATCCAAACATTTGCATTGCTGTACATTGCAGCATTCCTTTGCATCCCCAACTGCCTTGGTATCATGAGTCAGCTCATCACTGGGGATTACGTGATCAAGTTTGAAAGGAATAGCTTTAGAGTTCAGCTGTCAGCGAGGGGTATAGCAATCTGCTTTGCCTCGGCGCAGCCGAAGGCGCAGGTAAGGGGAGGTAAGTGGAGTTGTGGATTGTCTTTGTCTGCCGTCTAAGTCAAAGTCAAAAAGTCAAATAGCAACTACTCTGGCAAATTTTTGAGCACTTGCAAGTGATTGCAGGGGCTTGCTGGTTGCACAAGCTTTGCTTCAAGTGACAGCA